>Ga0210393_10000026_pt1 | contig 216940 bp, 199 predicted proteins | sample IncBWC27OmetaG_FD_160068 | JGI IMG/M metagenome (GOLD analysis project Ga0210393, IMG submission 160068) | Forest soil microbial communities from Barre Woods Harvard Forest LTER site, Petersham, Massachusetts, United States - Inc-BW-C-27-O ... | reverse complement strand
TGATCCCAGGACAAACGCTCCGACTTTGGCTTCTGTGCTCATTGATATCCCTCCGACGCGTTCAGGTATTTAGCGAAGTGCTCGGTGACCGGAGTTCTGACAATGTCCTCGGGAACGCGGTCAAGGAACTGGCGAACCCGCGGATTCTGGCTCGCCTTGAGTTGGTCTTTAGTACCGACTGAGCTGAAGGAACCCTGATAGAGCATGGCAATGCGGTCCGCGATCAGGAATGCGCTTGGCAATTCGTGGGTAACCACAATGATGGTCATGTGGAAGGTGTGTTTGAGCAGCAGAATCAGTTCGTCGAGTTCCGCGGCAACGATTGGGTCGAGCCCTGCCGATGGTTCATCGAGGACCAGAATTTCCGGGCCCAGCGCGATCGCGCGCGCGACTGCTGCACGCTTCTTCATCCCTCCGGAAAGCTCCGAAGGAAGCAATTTCCCGCGGTCCGCAAGGCCAACTGCCGCCAACTTCATCCAAACCACGAGTTCAATGATGGAAGGCGCGAGACGCGTGTGTTCACGCAACGGTAAGGCGACGTTCTCTTCGATGTTTAACGAGTTGAACAACGCCGCACTTTGGAAGGCGACCCCTATCGATTTGCGTATCTTCTTGAGCTCGGGCTTTGAACAACGCACGATGTCAACTTCTTTCACGAACACGCTGCCGGACTTAGGCTTCTCCAACCCGATAATCTGCCGCAACAGAGTGCTCTTTCCACAACCGCTGCCACCCAACAACACCATGGTCTCTCCGTGCTCAATGTCGAGATTGAGGCCATTGAGCACTGGGCGGCCGTCGTACTCAACCACGAGATCGCGAACTGAAATGATCGGTGTCATCGTTTTGCCGTGAGATAAAAAAGCGCTGTGAACAGTGCGTCTGCAATGATGACCAGGAACGTCGACTTCACGACCGCGCTGGTAGTCGAGCGACCCACGGAATCAGGTCCTCCGTGGACCCGCATCCCTTCAAGACAGCCAACCTGGGCAATGATGGTCCCGAAAACCACGCTCTTGATCATCCCCATAACCACGTCGCGCAAAGCGATGGCCTCAAACACGTAGCGGAGGTACAGGGCAGGCATCAGATGAATGCTGAAAAACATGAATAATCCCCCCGCCAGGATGCCGCAGAGATTTGAAACGACACTTAAGCAAGGGACCGAAATCAAAGCCGCGAGATACTTTGGCGCGAGCACAAATTCAAGCGGCTCAAGAGCCATGACCCGAAGTGAGTCGAGTTCCTCGGTCACTTTCATCGTCCCAATCTCTGCCGCGAAGGCGGAGCCGGATCGGCCACTTACCGCAATGGCCGTCATCAGCGGGCCAAGTTCACGCGTGAAGCCGACTGCGACCAGGTCAACGACGTAGCGGAGCGCGCCAAAACGGCGCAGTTCGGACGCCCCTTGCATAGCAAAGATGAATCCAGTGCAAACGGCCATCAAGGAAACCATCGGAATCGCGTCGACGCCGATTTCCAGCATCTGCCGTACAGCAGCCTTCCAGCGGTAACGGTTCCCGACAAAAGGAAGCGCCTGCGCCATTGCCCGCACTGTGGCCCACCACTGAATATTCAGACTTCCGACATAGTCGAGGTGTTCGATTGTTCTTTCGCCAACGTTTTCGAGAATGTTCGCCATCAAGACGCTCCATTTCCGCCGCCCGAACTTTTGTCGAACAGTGCAAGCAACCCAGCAGACTCGAACAACTGGAACGCAGAACCATGCCCCTGCAAATGGAATCGGATCTCGCGATGCCTTGCCACTTTGAGGGCCTCGATCAAGGTCGCAATCCCGGACGCTTCAATTGATGTGACGCCCGCTAAATCCACGGAGACCGCGTGAGGCAGTGGATTGGTCAAAAGGATGGCCCGCAAGCGATCCCGAACGTCCGGCGAGGAATCCACGTCAACCCGGCCCTTCAAGCGGACGATGGTGTCTGCGCCAATGTGATCCACTGCAATTTCGATGGTGCTGGTTGAACTGTCTCCACGTCGTTTCATGTAATAACCTCGTTCGCGGGGCTTCATCACCTCACTGCTGCCATCCTCCTCCCAGTGCCTCGTACAACTGCACGAGCGCCAACAATTCGTTCTGGCGCGCCTGCACCAGGGCAAGCTCGGCTGCGAAAGCGTTGGTTTCGTTCGTCAAGACTTCCAGGTAGCCCGTCACACCGCCGGTGTAGCGCATGTGGGAGAGGCGCGCCGCGTCCTGCGCGGACACGAACAGAAGTTCTTCCTGTACGCGGAATTCGCGCGTTTTGCGGTACGCCACTAGCGCGTCGGAGACACTGCGAAATGCTCCCTGAATGGATTGTTGATAAACGAGCAGCGCCGTTTGCTCCCGGGCCTCGGCCAGACGAACTCCAGAGCGGAGCCTGCCCCCTGTGAAGATGGGTTGTGCCAGCGATGCGCCGAAGCTCCACGCTCCCGCGGGCCCGGTGAACAAATTGCTCAAGGCAGAACTTTGAAATCCACTGCTGGCACTGAGCGAAATCGCCGGAAAATAAGCGGCGCGCGCAACTCCGATCTGGGCATTCGCCGCGATCAACTGCTCTTCTGCCTGTCGAATGTCAGGGCGGCGCTCAAGCAACGCGGAGGGAAGCCCTGATGGAACTTCGGGGGGTTGGCGCTGTTCGGTGAGAGTCTGGCCTCGGGGGACATCACCGGGATTCTGACCGAGCAGAATGCTGAGAAAGTTTTCCTGTTGCGCGATCTGTTGTTCGAGGACTGGAATCTCCGCGCTCGCCGTGAACACCAACTGCTCCGCCTGGCGAACGTCTAGCAGAGAAGTCGCACCGCCGTCTGCGAGCATGCGCGTCAGCCGCAGCGATTCCTTCCGCGAATCGAGCGTGCGCTTTGAGATCTCCAACTGCAGATCCAGCGCTCGTAGTTGGAAGTATGCGCTGGCTACATTCGCCACGAGAGTCGAAACAACTTCCCGACGGGCCCATTCACTCGCGAGCAGGTTGGCTCGCGCGGCTTCCGTAGCGCGGCGAAACTGTCCCCAGAAATCAAGCGCCCAAGCGGCCGAAACATTCACTTGACCTGTGCTGGTTTCAAATTCTGGAACCAACTTGGATTGAGGCGAACGGACATCGGCAATCGCCCCACCGCCACTCACCGTTGGAAATTGATCGGCGCGTGTGATCCCGAGCTGCGCCCGAGCTTCGAGAACTCGAGACGCCGCTATACGCAAGTCGTAATTCTGTTTGAGTGCAGTGCGGATCAGCGTGCGAAGCTGTTCATCCTGAAATATGTCCCACCACTTTTCCTCCCCAAGCGGGACTATCGGTGGCGCCGTGTCTTGCGGTTGTGCTCCCTGTTCGCGAGCCTCCCCGCGGTATGAAGCAGGCACCGCGACAGTAGGTCTCTTATATCTCGGACCCAGAGTGCAGCCGGTAGTCAGAAGGGCGGCGACGCTCAGCAAGACAATGCGGAGTTTCATGTCAATCACCCTCCGCTGTTGCGATTTTCGGAGCAGCCACCGGTTCGGTCCCCTTCCCTGCGCCGGACCACTTCTCGACGAGGTAGAAGACGGCAGGGATGAAGAAAATACCGAGGAGACTCGCAGACAACATTCCGCCGATGACCGCCGTACCCATGATCTGCCGCGCCACGGCTCCAGCGCCGGTAGCAGTCCACAGCGGGACTGCACCCAGGATGAAGGCGAAGGAGGTCATTAAGATTGGACGAAGCCGAAGGCGCGCTCCCGCCAGGGCCGCATCCGCCAAAGATTTGCCGTGCTCATATTGTTCTTTCGCGAACTCCACAATCAGGATTGCGTTTTTCGCAGCCAAGCCGATCAACATCACGAGACCGATTTGCGAGTAGACGTCGCTTTCGATCTGCACCATGTACGTTGGCAGGAAAGCGGATAGAACTGTGCGCCTCAGCCACAAAACGGCAAACGCTCCAAAAATCGCGACGGGAGTACTCAACAGCACGCTGAAGGGGAGAGACCAGCTTTCATAGAGTGCCGAGAGGATCAGAAAGACGAACAGAAGAGAGAAACCGAAAATCGCGGCTGGCGGAATTCCTTCCTGAGCTTTCTTTTCCTGAAAGGACATGCCGAGGTAGTCGAAGCCCATCTCGTGCGGCATCGTCTTCCGGAAAACATCTTCGAGTGCGGCCATGGCCTGGTCTGCGCTATACCCGGGAGCGGCGGCGCCATTGATTTGGGCAGCGCGATACTCGTTAAAGCGCATGGTGAATTCCGGTCCGTCGCGCGACTCGAAGCGTGTCATCGACGACAGAGGAACCATTCCGCCTTTGTCATTGCGAACGTAGAACTGGCCAACATTTTCCGCCTGGGTGCGATAGTCGCCTTCCGCTTCGATGTAGACCTGCCATTGCCAGCCGAATCGGTTGAAGTAGTTGATGAAGTAGCCGCCCATGAATGCCTGCAGCGTTTGGTACACGTCCCTGACGGAGGCACCCTGCTTCATGACTTTTTCGCGATCCACGTCCGCATACAGTTGCGGCACGCTCGAAAGAGAAGTGGTGCTGAGTCCCGCAATTTCAGGGCGTTTCCGCGCCTCGGCGAGAAAGGTCTTGAGATTCGACGACAGAAACTCGAGGTCCTTGCCGGCCCGGTCCTCCAGCACGAAGGTGAATCCGCCAGACGTTCCAATACCAGGGATGGCCGGCGGAGAGAAGGAGAAGGCGATCCCTTCCGGCAGCGCCGACAGATCCGCATTGATTCGTTGCTTGATGGCCTGGAGTTGCTCCGCGCGCGATTTCCGCTCGTCCCAGGGCTTCAGCGTCACGAAGAAGAAGGCGTTGTAGCTGGTGCGTACGAAGCTGAGCAGGCTGAAACCAACGATGCTGGTCGTATGCTCAACCCCGGGTGTGTGGGCCAGAATATTTTCGATTTTCGCGGCCACCTCGTCGGTGCGCTGAAGAGACGCGGCAGTCGGAAGTTGAACGTTCACGTAGACGTAGCCCTGATCCTCATCCGGAAGAAAACTGGAGGGGACTTTGCCCCCGAACCAGGCAGCGGCAACCGCGAAGGCTGCCAGTAGAAGGAGCGGGATTGCACTTTTGCGAATCAGCAAGCCGCAAACCCGGACATACCATTCCGTGGCATTCGCGAAGACACGATTGAACCAGCTGAAGAATGCCGCGAGTGGCCCGCGGGAAGAGGTCTTTGGACGCAGCAGCAACGCGGCCAGCGCCGGGCTCAGCGTGAGCGCGTTGAATGCGGACAAAATAACGGACAATGCGATGGTCACGGCAAATTGCTGATAGAGACGTCCGGTGATTCCGGGGATGAAGGCAGTCGGAATGAAAACGGCGGAAAGGACCAGCGCGATGCCAATGACCGGACCGGAGATCTCCTCCATCGCTTTCAGTGCGGCGGCTTTTGGTGTGAGCCCCTCGTCAATATGCCGCTCCACCGCTTCGACCACGACGATGGCATCGTCCACCACCAGTCCGATTGCCAGCACCAATCCGAACAGCGAAAGCGTGTTGATCGAGAATCCAAACAGGGGAAAAAACATGAACGTGCCGATTAGGGAGACGGGCACAGCCAGCAGGGGAATCAGCGTCGCACGCCAGCCCTGGAGAAAAACGAAAACGACGATGAGAACCAGGACGATGGCGATGACCAGCGTGAGTACGATTTCTTTCATGCCAGCGCTCACGGCCTCCGTCGTATCCAGGGAGATGGCGTATTCCATGTCCTGGGGCAGCCGGGTCTTCAGGTCGGCCATGAGCTTCCTGATCTCGTTGGCCGCCTGGACTGCGTTGGAGCCGGGCAACTGGTACGCGGCGACGATGGCCGCCGGTTTGCCATCCAGGCGGCTGACCATGTTGTAGCTCTGCGCGCCGAGTTCCACGCGCGCGACGTCCTTGACGCGGACGATGGCCCCCGTTGGCGATTCGCGCACGACGATATTTCCGAACTCTTCGGGAGATGTCATGCGGCCCTGAGCCCGCACGGTATAGGTGAACTGCTGCCCCTTGGGGACCGGTTCGCTGCCCACCTGTCCCGCGGGGTTGACGGCGTTTTGTGACTGGATGGCCGAGACAATTTCGGGAACCGTGATGGCCAGTTTCGCCAGCCGGTCCGGCTTCACCCACAGGCGCATCGCGTATTGGCCGGCGCCAAAAATCTGCACACTCCCGATTCCGTAGGAACGATTGATCTGGTCGGATAGATTGATGTACGCGTAATTGGCGAGGAAGCGCGCATCATAGGTGCCCTTCGGCGAATAGAGTGTGACCAGCATCAGCGGAGCGGTCACGGTCTTTTGCACGGTGATGCCGTAGTTCGCGACATCGGACGGCATTTGCGAGGCGGCCTGCGTTTGTCGCATCTGCGTCAGCATCAGATCCGTATTCGGATCGGTCTTCACGTCGTAATCCACGATCAGGCGCATCAGGCCGTCGGCTGTGGAGTTCAGCGAATACATGTAGTTCATGTTGTCCACGCCGCTCATCTGCTGCTCGACCGGCGTCGCCACCGACTGCTCGATGGTCTGGGCATCCGCCCCAACATAGGTTGCGAGCACCTGAACTTCAGGTGGAACGATGTTGGGGAATTGAGCCACGGGAAGCGAGGCGATAGTGACTGCTCCCACGATCACCATCAGGATCGCGATGACCATGGCTACGATGGGCCGGTTGATGAAAAATTTGGACACGGGTCAATCGCCTTTCGCCTGTGACTGTTTGATTTTCACGTTGGCGCCGTTTTGGATTTTCTGCAGTCCCTCGACGACGACCTGTTCGCCCGGTTTGACTCCACCTTCGACGATCCACATGGGTCCGACACGGTCCCCGGCTTTCACCGCCCGGATGCTCACCTTGTTGTCCGCGCCGACGACCGCGACCTGGTAACTTCCCTGCAGTTCGCTCACGGCTTTTTGCGGCACGAGCAGCGCGCCGCGCCTGACTTCCGGCGCCGCCCGCAGCCTGCCAAACTGGCCGGGGCGAAGGAAGTTTTGCGGATTGGGAAAGGAGCAAACGATCTGAATACTGCCTGTGCTTACGTCCACCTGGCGATTCGCAAGCAGGCCAGTCCCTTTGTGCGGATAGACGGAACCATCCGCTAAAATCAGCTCAAATGGCGGCCCGTTGGAAGGAGTCTCCTTTTGCGCGTCGGCATTAATCCGGTCAGCGAAGTGGATGTACTCCTGCTCGCTGAGTGAGAAATAAGCCTTGATGGGATTCATTTGTGAGACCGACGTGAGAATCGTCGTCGGAGTGACCAGATTGCCGATTTGCACCTGAGCGATTCCCGCGACGCCATCAACCAGCGACTTCACTTCCGTGAACTCGAGATTCAGCTGGGCCTGCTCCACTTGCGCTTCAGCCGCTTTGACTGCGGCCTTCGCTGCCCGGTTCGCTTGTATGTCGTTGTCCAACTGGCTCTGCGCAATGGCGCGTTCCTTGGCGAGCGGGGTGTCCCTGTCAACGTCCATTTCGGTCTTGGCGAGTTGTGCCTGGGCCTGCGCCAGTTGAGCGTTCGCCTGGTCGAGCACAGCCTGGAAAGGTCGCGGATCGATGTGAAAAAGAATCTGCCCCTTGCGGACAAACGAACCTTCTTTGTACGTTTGCCGGATGATGTATCCCGTCACCTGAGGCTGAATCTGCGCGTTTACGTAGCCATCAAGGGTCGCGACCCACTCGCTGACGATCGGAACGTCCTTCTGAACCACGCTGGCGACTTCCACCTCAGGAGCCGGAATGGCGGGCGCTGCGTTCGTCTTACCGCAACCCACGGCTGTAGACACCGTTGCCAGCAGGACAGCCAGAACGAGTCGCGACACAGCAGTGCAACTAAGGCGGGGGATGGCAACTGGATCGCGATGTCGTGGCATGAGCCGTTCAGAGAGGCGCCAGCTCTGCAATACAACTAGCTCAGCTATGCTTTTCTTCATCATGTCAGTCCGTCCTAAAGCCGGCATTCACACCGATTCTTCAATTCCTCCGCCAGCAAGTTCGCCGCCGCAAATCATGGCGGATTTACCCCGGCCCTGCAGGTCGAAAGATCCCATGCTTCTTCATCCGCGAGATCAGCGTCGTGCGGTTCAACCCTAATCTTGCGGCGGCCCCGTCCGATCCGCCGACCCGCCATCCCGTGTTCTCCAATGTCCTTAAAATTCGAATGCGGTCCGACTCCCTGAATGTTTCCCTCGTAACAGAACCAAGAAGTGAGGCAGATCCGGCGAGCTGTAGAGGATTTGGGAGCACACCATCGTTGGCGAGTACCACTGCACGTTCTATCAAGTTCTGCAGCTCACGAATGTTTCCCGGCCACGAATAGGACTTGAAAGTGTTCAGAAGTTCATCGGGAATGCCGGTTATATTCTTTCCCATTCGGCGGGAAAAGACTTCAAGGTAATGCTCCGCCAGAGGCCCGATATCTTCGATTCGCTCCCGCAGGGGCGGCAGCGTGATGGGAAATACGCTCAACCGATAGTAGAGATCACCACGAAACTGGTCGCGCATCACCATCTGTTCGAGGTCCCGGTGAGTTGCCACGACCAGCCGAACATCCACGCGATGGGTGCGGCCACTTCCGAGACGTTCGAATTCTTGTTCCTGCAAGACACGTAGGAGTTTGGGCTGCAATGAAAGTGGTATGTCCCCGACTTCATCAAGAAAGAGGGTCCCTTTGTCGGCCAATTCGAAGCGGCCAATATTTTGGGAGATGGCACCGGTAAATGCGCCCCGCTCATGACCAAAGAGCTCACTTTCGAGCAGGTCGAAGGGAATGGCGGCACAGTTCAGCTTGATCAAAGGGTGGCCGCTCCGGGGGCTGGCATTATGGATCGCGTGAGCGATGAGTTCCTTACCTGTCCCGGTTTCTCCCTGGATGAGTACCGTGGAATCGGCCGCCGCGACACGCTTCGCTTGCTCGAGAACGGCTCTCAGAGCCGCGCTGTTGCCTACGATCTGCTCGAATCTGCGGGCCCGGCGGTCTTGATCAGCCATTGTCATCGAACCTTAATCCCAAAAAGCACCGCGCAATCCTGTGCTAATGCTCCAGAGCGGCATGAACGATTTCCAGAAGGACTGCATCGTCGAACGGTTTGCTCAAGAATTCCACTGCCCCCTGACGCATGGCATGGATCCGCATCTCGGCATCGCCATGCGCAGTGATGAAGATGACCGGTATTCGGCAACGCTCGGCCTTTAGCTTTGCTTGCAGTTCAAGGCCGGACAGACCTGGCATACGAACGTCGGCGATCAGACAAGCGGCCTTGTTTCGAGCTTCGGAGTCCAGGAATTGTTCCGCGGAGCCGAAGCACAGCGCGGACAGGCCGTCAGATTCAATCAGATCTTGGAGGGCACGCTGAACTGACTCGTCGTCGTCAACGATTGCTACGAGTCTTGAGTTGTGCCCGATATTCATTGGGAGAAGACTAGAGCCGTCACCAAGCGGGCACAATCAGGCCTTAGTCGTGCCAACTACGACTTAGGTGGTAGTCGATTAGACGGGAAAAAGCGGCGGCATGAACGGACCGCCTAGAAGGCAGGCGAGACTATTTACGAGAAGACAGTTTGAGCTTGTCGGCCATACGCACCAAGTCCACTAACGATCCGGCCTCCATCTTCTGCATCACATGGCCTCGGTGGATTTTCACGGTGGCCTCGCTGGCTCCGATTTCGGAGGCGATCTGCTTATTGAGCATTCCGGAGACCACGAGAGTCATAACCTCGCGCTCTCGCACGGTCAATGACTGAAAGCGCTGTTTCAATTCGTGGATCTCGGTCTGTTGTGCTCGCGCGGCGCTATCACGCTGGAGGGCCTGCTGAATGGCGTCCAGCAGGTCCTGGTCCCTGAAAGGTTTCGTCAAAAATTCCACAGCACCCGACTTCAATGCCCTGACAGACATGGGAATGTCGCCATGCGCCGTAATAAAGATGATGGGGATTTGCACGCCGGTCTCCGCTAATTGGCGCTGGAAATCGAGTCCACTCAGCTGAGGCAGTCTTACGTCGAGAACCAGACAACTGGGGCCACCGGTGAGTTGCCTCCTAAGAAAGTCCTGACCAGTCGCAAAAGCCTCGGCGCGGAGGCCAACTGATTCTACGAGATCCTGAACCGCCTGACGCATGCCGCGATCATCATCGATGATGAACACCGTGGGAACAACCGCCGATTTCATGCGTGCGCCTCAGTTTCGACGGGAAGGGTGAAATGGAAGGTTGCACCCGCCCCCCGATTGGGTGTGGCCCAGATTCGTCCTCCGTGAGACTCCAGGATCGAGCGGGTAATGGCTAAACCCATGCCTGTCCCCTGCGGCTTCGTCGTATGGAACGCATTAAAAATCCGGTCGGTACCCTCCGCCGGTAATCCTACTCCGGTGTCGCTGATTGAAATGAACAGCTGCCCTTCGGGGTTCAATCCCGACCTGATGGTCAATTCGCCGCCCGTCTCCTTCATGGCTTCGATTGCATTCAGCATCAGGTTCATGAACACCTGCTGAAGTTGTACCCGATCAGCCAGGATGTGAGGCACAAGTTCATCGAGTTCAGAACGAATAGTTACGGAGTGGCGAAGGGCTTCGTCCCCGAGCAGAACCGTGATTTCTCGAATGATGTCTTTGACGTCAACGATTCGGCGTTTAGCCGGTGCGCCTTTCTTGTAAAAGGACCGCAAATTGTTGATCACATCTGCCGCACGGTTTCCCTCCTGCTCAATTCGAGTTGCTGCTGCTCGCACTCTTTCCAGGTCTGGTGGATCATGTGCCAACCATCGCAAAAGTGCATTCGCGCTTGTGATCGAAGCGGCAATGGGCTGCTTGATTTCGTGCGCCAGCGCGGCGGCCAGTTCTCCCATCATGTTAATCCGGTTGATGTGCGCCAGGTCCGCCTCGAGCTGCCGCAACCTTTCGCGCTCCTGCTCGGCCTGTTTCCGTTCGGTTATATCCATGGTGATGCCAGCGTAGTAACCGATTTCTTCAGCAGGATTGTGATGTCCTATGGTCCGCAGGAATCTGATCTGGCCGTTGTCGGCCCGACGAATGCGAAATTCGCGGATATCGTAATCCGTCCGTGCGCGGATAGCATTTTCGACAGTTGCCCTCACAGACGGCTCGTCTTCTGGGTGGACAGTGGCCCAAAAGCGTTCGAGTGGAATAGGGCTTTGGAGTGGATCGAAGCCATGGATCCGAACCGTTTCGTCCGATATATGGAAATTGTGCCCGGTAGCGAAATTCGACGCCCAACTGCCGATATGTGTTAGGCTTTGCGCTTCCGCGAGATACGCTTTTTCGCGTCGCAACTCTTGCGTCAGTAACTCCTGCTCGGTAACGTCCATCGTCGTGCCGCGATATCCCTTAAACACTCCATCGTCTACGACTGGAATGCCGACGCACCTGACGTATCGAATCTCGCCATCGGGACGAACGATCCGGTTCGTAACATCGCAGCCGCAGTGTTCCTCATGCAGCTTCTTTATTGTTGCTGTCAACGAGGCTTGGTCCTGGGGATGAACCGCACTCAAGAACTGCTGAAGACTCGGAGTTCCATTTTTGGGATCGAACCCGAAAATCTTGTAGACCTCGTCAGACCAGTAGATATTCAAATCTTCTGACCAACGGATACCCAAATCGTTGGACGCCCAGCTCCCGATGTGGGCAAGGCGTTCCCCTTCGCTCAGATAAAACTGGCTTCGACGCAGGGCTTCCTCCGCACGCTTGCGGTCAGTAACGTCCTGGCTTATACCGACCATTTGGTAGGGCCGCCCCAATGCGTCCTTCTTTAAATCGCCCAGGCTGTTCACAATGCGAATTTCTCCGTCGGGACGAACGATCCGGTGTTCGCAGTCGGCCCCCTCCCCGGCACGAATGGCCTCGTCCGCGATCCGAAACACATACTCTCGATCCTCAGGGTGGATCATTTCGCGCACCGTCGCAATGTCAATGGGCCCCTTCGTTGGGGTCAGCCCAAAGATGCGGTAATATTCGTCCGAATAGGTCACGTGATTCTTTTCGAGGTCCCATACCCAGGAGCCTATGTGGGCAACGCTTTGGGCTTCTTCGAGCGAGGCCTTGCTTTCTTGCAAATCGCGGTACAGGAGTTGGAGTTCTTCCTCTGCCCGCTTGCGCTCCGTGATGTCCTGGGTCGTACCGAACATTTTGTGGGGCCGTCCCGACGCGTCTCTTTTTAAGTCGGCCAGGCTGTGTACGACGCGCATTTCTCCGTTTGGGCGAAAAAGCCGATGTTCACAGTCAGCGCGCGCTCCCGAACGAACGGTCTCTTCTACCGTCCGAAATACGTTTTCTCTGTCGTCAGGATGGATCATTTCGCGTACCTTGTCCAAGTCAATGAGGCCTTCCTGTGGCGACAACCCAAAAATGCGGTAGGTTTCGTCCGACCAGATCAGCTGATTCGTCTGCAGGTCCCAGACCCAATAGCCCAAGTGCGCGACACGCTGGGCTTCTTCGAGCCAATCCTTGCTCTCTTGTAGGTCGCGAGACAGGGCGTGACTCGCTTCTTCGGCCCGCTTCAATTCCGTAATGTCTTGGACGGTGCCGAAAAGTCTGTTGTGCTCTCTGGAAATCCCGTCCTCGGATCCCACATCCGTCGTCCTCCAGAGCTTCGAGGTAATGGACTGAACGGTACGCACTTCTCCACTTGGACGGACGATCCGATGTTGGTGAACCGGATGTACGCCAACAGCAACCTCCTGGTCTACTGTGCTGTAGAGTGCCTCGCGGTCATCGGGGTGGACCAACCCACTAACCGTTTCAATGTCCATAGGGCGTTCTTGCGGTTTGAACCCGAATATGCGATAGGTCTCGTCTGACCAGATGATCTCGCCGGTCTCGAGATCCAAATCCCAATAGCCGACATGGGCGACACTTTGAGCTTCTTCAAGTCTTGCTTTGCTTTCTTGAAGGCTCCGGGACAGTGCCTCGCGCTCGTCATCGGCTCGTTTGCGTTCGGTGATGTCTGTTACTACACCGGCATATTCGAGGTTGCCAGAGTTGTCTCTACCTGCATGCGCGACTACATGAACGTGTCTGATGACCCCGTCCGGCAAGAGCACTCGATGTTCGATATCCAAATCCATGCCATTCTGAGTAGCGCTGTCTTTGAGCTCTTGCAGGCGATCTCGATCCTCAGGGTGAACTCTTTTGAATACCAAGTCGAGTGTGGGATTTGTTTCTCGGGCGAAGCCCAGAATTCTGTAGGTCTCGTCAGACCAAACGAGTTCGCCGCTGTCAACCTTCCATCCAAAGGTCCCCGCATGACTCAGCCTCTGAGCCTCTGCCAAATACTGCCATCGTCTTTGCAAATCGCCTTGCGAAGCTTTCAGATTTTCATTCGCTTTTTCAAGCGCGGATGCTCCCTCAGCCTCCCGATCCCGCGAACGCTTATGCGCTTCGGAGAGGAGTCTTCGATCTCCGCGCCAGCCACTCAGCAGGACAACCAACAAGCTCCAGCTTAGAATCACAAGAAAGATTAGAAAAGGCACCATGGGGAACGAGGATCCGAATTGGAAGAATCTTACATCACCTGCTGTAGCTGCGTTCCTACAGGATTACATAAAATCGGCGCTGAACACGCTTATCCAACCGGCTTATCGCCGGTGGAGGAGACCCAGGGAAGTGGCATGAGCCAGCTTTTTCGCAATTTGTCGCTTGCGATGTACCTCTTCAGGATCCGGTCGGGTACCTGGCCGATGAGAGACTGGCATGTTAACCGGCGACACTGGTATCGAAAGGCGTGTCATCGTCCCGCCAGAAGGCGGATAGCAGACACAAGTTTTTGCTAACGCCTTGGTCACAGCAATTGCAGTACAATCAGTCAACCTGGCGGGTCTGTGTGCCCTTGCAAAAGAAGTGATGAATACTCTTCTTGCCGATCTACGCTATGCCGTCCGGTTGCTCAGCCAGTCTCCAGCGTTCACAACGATTGCGGCGTTGACGCTCGCGCTCGGGATAGGCGCGACGACCGCACTCTTCTCCGTTGTGAATGGAGTGCTGCTGAACCCGCTTGCGTATCCGCATTCAGACCGACTGATGGTGATCTATGCGAGGATTGCCGGTCTCGACAGCGCTCCCATCGAATACCCGAACTTCCTCGATTGGCAGCGCGACAGCCGCTCGTTTGCCTCACTGGCCGCGTACCGCAACGAAGACTACAACTTTATCGGCAACAGCGAAGGCGAGCGCCTGAGCGGATACATGATTTCGGCCAACTTCTTCGATACTCTCGGGATAGCGCCCGTTCTGGGGCGCACGTTTCGTGTCGATGACGATCAAATCGGGGCAGCACCAGTCGTTGTGCTGAGCGGTGGTTTCTGGAAGCGCAAATTCGGCTCTTCGCCGGAGATCATTGGCATGCCGATCACCCTGAACGGAACCCTCTATACCATCGTGGGTGTCATGCCCGACACATTCACCTTCTACGGCAACATGCGGGACGTGTACACGCCCATTGGGCAGTGGAACGATCCGTCATTTCGCGATCGACGCATCTCGGTAGGGGCTCACGCTTTCGGCAGGCTGAATCCGGGAGTCACAGTCGCGCAAGCGCAAGCCGAGATGGATGAAGTTGCCCGTAACCTCGCGGTCGCTTATCCCGAAGCCGATGCCGGTCACAACATTAAGCTGGTTTCGATGAAGGAGGACCTGGTCGGGAACGTTCAACCATTGCTGTTGGTGCTGTTGGCGGCTGTGGGATTTCTGATGTTGATTGCGTGCGCCAATGTCGCGAACCTGCTGTTGGCACGTTCTCTCACGCGGTCCCACGAGTTCGCAATTCGCTCGGCGCTGGGTGTAAGCCACGCCCGGATGATCCGACAGCTTCTGACTGAGAGTATCTTACTTTCCGCAGTCGGTGCTGCACTAGGACTGCTGGCTGCCTATTGCGGCATGAAGATGCTACTGAAGGCGATACCGGCGGCGTTACCCAGGCTCGCTGAGGTTTCTCTCGATTCCAGGGTACTGCTCTTTACGCTTGTGTTGTCACTCATCACCGGCGTGATCTTCGGGCTGGCGCCTGCAGTGAAGGCGACGCGAACCAACCTGCAGGAGGTCATGAAGCAAAGCGGACGTGGTGCGAGCGGCTTCCGCCATCGACTGCAGGGAACCTTCGTCGCGGCCGAAGTCGCGTTGGCGCTGGTTCTGCTGATCGGGGCCGGCCTCATGGTTCGCACACTTGGTGCATTGTGGCGAGTCAATCCAGGATTCAACCCCAGTCACGCAATCACATTCTCTTTGGCAATGCCGTCGACATCGGATACGGCTCCGGCCGAAACCCGAGCCCGACTGCGCAACTTCGACGACAGGGTGCGATCAATCCCCGGCGTGCAAGCGGTGTCTGTCACGCTGGGTTCGCGCCCAATGATTCATGACTCCGCGCTGCCGTTCTGGATAAAAGGCGAACCCAAGCCCGCTCACGACAGCGACGTGCACGCAGCAACATTCTTTCTTGTCGAGTCCGGCTTTCGCGAGGCGATGGGGATCACCTTACTTCGCGGTCGATTCGTAACCGACCAGGACAACGAAAACACGCCCATCGTGATCGACATCGACGACAATTTCGCGTCGACGTATTTCCAGGGCCAGGATCCGATCGGGAAGCACATCAATTTCACCGAGTTCAACGTGCAAGCCGAGGTCGTTGGCATCGTCGGACACGTGAAGCAGTACGCACTGGATGCCGACCCCCCGGGCGCCCTCCAGACCCAGTTTTTTTATCCGTTCATGCAGATTCCCGAGAAGGTCATGTCTCTAGTCGCAAAGTCTGTTGCGGTTGTACTGCGCACGCATGGCGATCCGACTTCGATTATGGGACAAGTTCGCGAAACAGTAAGAGAGATTGATCCGCATGAGGTGATCTACAACGTGCAGACCATGGACAACGTGGTTGCCACATCGTACGCAGCGCGGCGGTTCACGATGTTTCTGCTGACCGGGTTCGCCGTGCTGGCAATGATGTTGGCTTGTGTCGGGATCTACGGCGTGGTCTCCTGCCTGGTCGGACAGCGTACTCAGGAAATCGGCATTCGTATAGCATTGGGTGCGCAACGTCGGGACATCCTGGGTCTCGTCCTCGGGGAGGGAACAAAGATGGCGATGATCGGTGCAGTCGTCGGCACGGCTGCCTCCCTGGTGTTAACGCGCCTTATGGCGAAGCAACTGTTCGGGGTAAGTGCGCACGATCCGTTGACCTATGCGAGTGTCGCTTCTGCTCTAATGCTCGCAGCGATCGCCGCGAGTTTTATCCCCGCGCGACGGGCAGTGCGAACAGACCCCATGAAATCGTTACGCTGCGAGTAATCTGCTGTTGATTGCCAGACAGCACCCTTTCTACCTTCCGCAAGAGAAAACCCACCATGAGCGAGAACCAGTTCACTGTTGTAACACCGTAAGTGTTGAAATCTCCCCATTTCACTCATCATGGGACCTTGCGCTGGGCAGTTGAGTGAAATGGCCTGATAACCGGCCCTTGAGCAAGTCGATCCGTAAACCTAATCGTAACTAAAACGACCTGCAGTTCGGAACAGTGAAGTTATATCTCCGCCCTTTCCCCGCAGCAATGTCGCGTCCCTCTTACCCAACAGGTCAATGGCGCCGTACGACGAACGTAATCTGCCAAATGACGGGAAATCCGGCGATCATTAACTGAGTTGTTGCACCCTGATCCGAACTTGGCCGAACTGAATACTGACCGAAGCTGCCTCAGAGTTATCGCCGATGAAGCCAGATAGTTAGGCTAGTCCACGATCGGCAGTGGCAGAAGGCTTTCTCTTCCCGTTTCCCTCAACGTTTCGACTCATGACATTGACGTGCCCCCGGCAGCATAGATGAATCGCTCTAACGGGCGGCAACATGGAGAACTCATCGTGAAGTTTCTACTCCACTTCTTTCTGTGCGCGTTCCTGACGGGATCCATCGCATTTGGCCAGGCTCCTCCCCTTGCCGTGCCCTTCATCGACCAGGTATCTCCCGCGAGCTTGGTGCCAGGATCGACAAGCCTGACTTTGACCGGAGCAAACTTCAACCAAAATGCGGTGGTCACGCTGGTTGGGCCCGGCGTGGGCTCTGAACAGTCGACCTCTACGACCGTGAATTCTTCCGGGACACAAATAGTAGCTTCTTTTTCTTCGTTTTCGGTTACCTCTAGCGAGGGAACGTTGGGCGTTACGGTGACGAATCCGTCGGGCGAGATTTCGAACGTGGTTTATCTGTCCGTGACTTCTTCAGCTCCGACAGTGAGCGTGCACAGTAATTCCAGTTTTCCGTTGAGCGCTACGCCGATATCCGTGGTCGCGGGCGACTTCAACGGTGACGGAAACATAGACTTTGCGGTTGCCGATCAGACTTCGGGCAGCGTCTTGATTCTGCTCGGGAGCACAAATGGAACCTTGTATTCAGGGAACAGCTACCCGGTGGGAAGAGCCCCGGCAGGGATCGCATCGGGCGACTTTAACGGTGACGGAAAGCTCGACTTGGTGGTGGCAAATGGACGAGATCAGACGCTCACCATCCTCCTCGGCAATGGGGATGGTACCTTCACCGTAAGTTCCTCTACTCCGGCCACAGGCGCTTATCCAGCATCCATCGTAGTCGCTGACTTCAACGGCGACGGAAAGCTCGACCTGGCTGTCGTAAATATGTGCGGCAGCACACCGTTGATGTGCTATCCGGCGGCAGCGCCTCAGGGGCCTTTTGTGCTCACGATTTTGTTGGGGAATGGAGATGGGACCTTTACACCCACGCCGACCCCTCCCACGGTCGGAAATCAACCTTCTTATATGACGGCGGGGGACTTTAACGGCGATGGCCTGATCGATCTTGCAGTGAGCAACATGGGCGACGGCACCGTCACCATTCTCATGGGCAATGGAGACGGCACTTTCACTTCAACGACGACTCCGCCGACCACAGGTGCGGAACCGCAGGGGATAATCGCCGCCGACTTCAATGGAGACGGCGCACTTGACCTCGCGGTCGTCAACCAAAACGACGGGACCGTTTCAATCTTGTTGAACCAAAACTGTCCGAGCGTCACGCCTTTGAATTGCACGTTCGCGACCTCCAAGCCTCCGACGCGGGTCGGCAACAGCCCAATGGCGATCGCGACTGCGGACCTCAACGGAGATGGAATCCTGGATCTTGTCATCGCTAACTCGGCGGACAATACGATCAGCGTCTTGCTGGGGAACGGGTCGGGCGGTTTCACCGCAGTGGTGCCGCAGAATCCTCAGAATTTCGCGACGCCGCCGCGGCCTATGTCGCTGGCTCTCGCGGATGTCAACGGCGATGGCAGAGTCGACGTTGTTACTTTCGGAGGCGGATATTCCGTAATGCTGCAGTCGACGGTCGCTGCCATCGGGCTGACCGCAAGCAATCCCCCAGTGATCCCCTTTGGTCAGCAGATCTATCTCACAGCTACAGTCTCGCGACCGGCGGCATTTCCTTTCCTGCCGACTGGGACCGTCTCTTTCATGGATGGCGCGACTTCGCTGGCTACGGTTTCCCTTGATAGTTCCGGCCAAGTCGTTTATCAGACGTCCACGCTAAGCACGGGCACTCACCAGATCACCGCAGTCTACAGTGGCGACTACTACTATGTTGCGAACGGTTCGGCTCCGCTGACGCAGACCGTTCTACAGACGCAGTCGTACACGGTATTGGCTTCGAGCGCCAATCCATCGGGAGCTGGGCAGGGGGTAGCTTTCGTAGCAACGATTCAGCTTCCTTCCTATTTGACCGCCACGGGCACCGTTACATTTCAGGATCTCAGCACATCCACAAGCTTGGGGACAGCCACTGTTTCCAACAACAGCGCCCAGATTGCAGTGTCAAATCTCTCGAACGGCACGCACTCCATTCTGGCTACTTACAGCGGAGATGTAAATTTCACCAGCAGCACTTCGCGGCTCAGTCAAACTGTGAGTCAGGCAACGACCACGCTTTCTCTCAGTTCGAACCTCAGTGCTTCTTCTTACAGCCAGACCGTCAATTTGACCGCCACCGTGCAACCGTCTTACGCCGGCGGGTCCGCGACCGGCACGGTGTCTTTTTACGACAATGGGACACTATGGCAAACTGCGCCGGTCCTGAATAACGTGGCGCAGATCCCGGTGACGGGATTTGCTGTCGGTTCGCATTCACTTACTGCTGTTTATGGCGGCGATACGAACTTTACGGGCAGTTCCGCCTCCGCGATTCCACTGGTGGTGAGCCAGGCAGCCACAACCGTTGCTCTGGTTTCGAACGCCAACCCATCAATCTACGGTCAGTCGGTCACGTACACAGCCACCGTAGGCCTGTCCTTTAACGGTTCGACCCCGAGCGGCGCGATCACGTTCTATGACGGCACGACAATTCTGTGGAGCGGATATCTTTCCAAAGGAACGGCGCAGTTCACTGTCAGTTCTGCGACGGCCGGAAGCCACTCCGTCACCGCACAGTACGGCGGAACTGCGAACTTTACGGCGAGCACTTCGCCGGTGTTGACTCAGACTGTTAACCAGGCACCGACTACGCTCGGGGTCTCCTCTAGCGCTAATCCCTCATCGTACGGTCAGTCGGTGACCCTATACGCGACGCTGCAAACGACTTACAACCTCTTGTCGAATGGGGGCACGGTTACCTTTACCGACAATGGCACGCAATTGGGAACTGCCCCGATCCAGGGATCGGCCACAGTGAGCATCACCACCACAAGCCTCGGCGTGGGCGCGCGCACCATCACCGCAAAATACAGCGGCGACTCGAATCTTTTGGCTAGCACCGGGACCTTAGCTCAAACTGTCAATCCAGCTGCCACCGCGACAACGATTTCTTCCAGTTCTTACACTCCGGCCTTCGGACAGTCCATTACCCTGACTGCGAATGTTAAGCCAACACTCGGCAACACACCGACTGGCACCATCACTTTCATGGACCGCACTACGACTTTGGGAACGGCCCCGCTCACGAACAACACGGCATCGTTCTCCATTTCAACTCTGACCGCAGGCACTCACTACATCAGCGCGCAATACAGTGGCGACGCGGATTCGGCCGCCAGCACCTCGGCACAGACCTTAGTGACGGTGAGCCCCCCTGCAACCACGACCGTGCTCACTTCGAGCGTGAATCCATCTTCCTATAACCAGCCCGTGATTCTTACGGCCACACTGCAGTTGACGTCCAGCGGCACCCCGACGGGGACCGTGACTTTCTATGATGGTTCGTCTCAGATCGGAAGCACCGCCGTCGCCAACGCCAGCGCACAGCTCACCATCTCCGGCTTCCAGTTGGGAACCCATTCCATTACCGCTACGTATAGCGGCGACGCCAATTTTGCAGGCAGTACGTCAACCGCGGTCAGCCAGGTCGTGAATGCTGCGCCCACGACTACGACCGTAACTTCTTTGGACAATCCCGGCACAGTGGGCTTTAATGTTCGGTTCGTGGTGGGAACCACCGCCGCCTTCGGAGGGGGACCGGCAGGTAATGTCACGCTCTACGATGGCGCAACCGCAGTTGGGTCCGGAACTCTTCCAGGGAGCGCGAACAACAACACCGTGGAAATCGTCGTCTCTGGGTTGGCGGCCGGATCGCATTCCGTGACCGCGAAATACGCGGGATCCATCTACTACGCTGCGAGCACTTCATCGCCCCTGACGCAGGTGATGAACTTGCCCGCGACCACGACCTATTTGACTCCGTCGCCGAACCCGGTGGCTTATGGCCAGAGTCTCACGCTGGTTGCCTCGGTACAGCCTCCAGGCAGCGGCTCAGCAACAGGAACGGTAACTTTCCTTGACGGTGCAACCGCGCTCGGCACAGCAACCGTCGCCAGCAATACGGCGCAGCTTTCTATTTCTTCCCTGAGCGTGGGTTCACACACGCTGACAGCCAAGTACAGTGGAGATTCTAACTTTGCGGCCAGCACTTCAACATCGGTCACTGAAACGGTCAACCAGGCCGCGACTACCGCTACGGTGTCTTCCAGCGCCACTCCATCCGCGTATAACCAGTCGGTCACGTTTTCGGCCAGCGTTGCGCCCGCTTACGGAGGCAACGCTACGGGGACGTTCACTTTTCTAGACGGCGCCACTTCATTAGGTACGGCAAGCGTTTCAAATAACACGGCTCAGCTAGCGATCTCAACGCTGTCCGTCGGTACTCATTCCGTCACCGCGAAGTACAGCGGCGACTCGAACTTTACCGGCAGCACTTCTGCTGCCTTGTCGCAAACCGTCAATCCTGCCACCACCACCACGACCGTTGTGACGAATCTCAATCCGTCTACCTATGGTCAGCCTGTCTCGTTCTCTGTGACCGTTCAGCCGCCAACGGGAACCACTGCGACGGGAACCGTGACATTCCTGGACGGCTCAACTTCCCTCGGTAGCGCGACCTTGGCAGGAAACTCAGCGCAGCTCAGCATTGCTAGCCTGGGCACGGGTACTCACTCGATCACCGCCGTCTACAGCGGCGATACAAATATGGCTGGCAGTACGTCGGCCGCAGTGGCTCAGCAAGTGAACCGGGCGGCTACCACCACGACTGCCAGTTCCAGTATGAATCCATCCGCGTTCGGTCAGCCCGTGACTTTGACGGTTACAGTTCAGCCGCCAACGGGAACCACCGCAACGGGAACCGTGACATTCATGGACGGTTCGACTTCCCTCGGTAGCGCGACCTTGGCAGGAAACTCCGCGCAGCTCAGCGTTGGTGCGTTGGGCACGGGCGCTCACTCGATCACTGCCGTTTATGGCGGCGATATAAATATGGCTGGCAGTACATCGGCCGCAGTGGCACAGCAAGTCAACCAAGCGTCGACTACCACGACTCTCAGTTCCGGCGTGAATCCGTCTGTCTTTGGTCAGACGATTACCTTTACTGCGACAGTTCAGCCGCCTGCGGGAACCAGCGCGACGGGAACCGTGACATTCCTGGACGGTTCGACTTCCCTCGGTAGCGCGACCTTATCTGGAAACTCTGCGCAGCTCAGCATTGCTAGCTTGGGCACGGGTACTCACTCGATCACTGCCGTCTACAGCGGCGATACAAATATGGCTGGCAGTACATCGGCCGCAGTGGCTCAGCAAGTCAGCCAAGCGTCGACTACCACTACTCTCAGTTCCGGTGTGAATCCATCTGTCTTTGGTCAGGCGATTACCTTTACTGCAACAGTTCAGCCGCCTGCCGGCACCACCGCGACGGGAACGGTGACATTCCTGGACGGCTCAACTTCCCTCGGTAGCGCGACCCTGGCAGCGAACTCTGCGCAGTTTACCGTCCCCTCACTCACCGTCGGGACGCATTCCATTGCCGCGACGTATGCCGGCAATGCAAACTTGCTCTCAAGCAGCTCCGGCGCACTAACGCAGACGGTAAATGGCGAGGCGACGACGACGGTCGCGACCTCCAGCACGAACCCCTCCTCATTCGGTCAATCGATCACGCTTTCGGCTACGATCCAACCTGCTCTTGGCGGCAACGCAACCGGAACCGTCACATTCATGGATGGTACGTCGACCCTGGGCACGAGCAGCGTCTCTTCCAATATCGCACAGGTCTCAGTTTCGACTCTCGGCGTTGGCGCGCATTCCATCACCGCAAAATATAGCGGAGATGCCAATTACCTCTCCAGCACATCCTCCGCATTTACACAGACGGTTAATCAAGGCGCTGCGACGACGAGCGTTTCCTCCAGCTTGAATCCATCGGCCTTCGGACAGTCCGTAACATTCAGAGCGTCGGTCCAAACGACTTCGGGAACCCCTACCGGCACGGTTACCCTGATGGACGGCTCAACCTCGATCGGGACAACGTCGCTTAGCGGCGGGACTGCGCAGTTTACGATTGGCGGATTGTCGCTGGGCTCTCATTCAATCACGGCTACTTATAGCGGCGATGCAAACTTCTCCGGCAGCACCTCATCCGTGCTCACCGAAGTTGTAAATCAAGCCACGACGACAACGTCGCTGAGTACCAGCGCCAACCCGTCCTCGTACGGCCAAGCAGTTACCTTCACGGCATCGGTGTTGCCGTCATCGGGCGGTTCACCGAGCGGCTCAGTAAAGTTCCTGGACGGGACAGTGCAAATCGGTTCTGCCGTTCTTTCCGGCGGTGTCGCGAGCTTCACTACATCCGCCACGGCCCTCAATGCCGGCTCGCACTCCGTCACCGCCAGCTACAGTGGCGACGCTGATTTTACGGGCAGCAATTCGAGCCCGTTGAGCCAGACGGTTAATTCAGTAGCAACGACCACCGCGCTGGCCTCGAACCAGAATCCTTCCGTGGCGAGTCAGACCGTCACGTTCACGGCAACGGTGTCTTCTAGCGTGAGCGGTGCCCAGAGTGGAACGGTCAATTTCTATCTGGACGGCAGCACGACGCCGGCCCAATCGTCCGCAGTCTCCGGAAACACGGCGACATTCTCCACTAGTTCTCTGAGCGCGAGTAACCACACGGTTAGCGCGGCATTCGTTTCTACCAACCCGAACTACCAGGGAAGTTCCTCGACAACATTGAAGCAATCTGTCGAGGACTTTTCTACCTCGGCTTCTCCGACATCGCGAACCATCGGTCGCGGGCATTCGGGAACGTATGCGCTTACATTGACGCCCGTTAACGGCTTCACTGGGAGCGTTTCTCTCTCCTGCAGCGGCGAGCCAATCAATACAACTTGCAGCGTGTCGCCGAGTCAGGTCACGCTCAACGGCACGAGCTCGGCGCAGGCTACGGTCACAGTTACCGTGGCGAAAAGCGCAACCACTGGCACACACACGCTGACCCTCAAGGGGACGGCGGGATCAGACACTCATAGCGTCACCGTAGGTCTCACAATTAACTAAATCGGCGCGAGTCAAAGGTGGGAACGGATCAAAGGGATGGTTGGTGCGAGCGCTGGACCGCTGGACCGCTGGACCGCTGAAAGGCTACATGCGGGGCCTTGCTCATTTTCGGTCCTCCACCGGGAAGCCCTCGCCTGAAGAACCGACGAATCCTTGGACCAGTGCGGCGATTTCGTCTGCGGCGGTGTCCAAGGCGAAGTGGCCGCCATCGACGATGTGGACTTCGGCTTTCGGGACATCGCGGCGATAGGACTCTGGCTCGGAGGGGTTGAACGAAGACTCATACTTACCCCAGATCACCAGCAGGCGCGGCTGCTTCTCGCGCATCCAGGCTTGCCATTTCGGGTAGGAATCGACGTTGGTGCGGTAGTCGTAGAAGAGGTCGCTTTGAATGTCAGCCTGGCCGGGCTGATTTATAAAATTAAATTCGTCGGTCCAGAGATCGGGGTCATGGCGTTCCACGTTGGGGTCGTTCCCCGCGTGGCGGGCCTTCGTGGTTGCAAGCGACAGGAGATTTGTGCGCAGCGCGCTTTCGTTGGCAGCGCGATCGGCCCAAAAGGCGCGTCGCGTTTTCCAGTTCTCACCGAGACCGGTGTTGTGTGCCACCGCATCCTGGACAATGAGAGCTTCGACTCGGTCCGGGTGAGCCAAGATCATGCGAAAGCCGACGGGGCCACCGTAATCCTGCATGTAAAGGGTGAAGCGCGAGAGACCGAGCGTTTCGGTGAAGTGATTCATGATTTCCGCGATGTGATCGAAGGTGTACGCGAATTTTTTCGGGTCCGGCCAGTCGCTGTGACCGAAGCCCGGGTAATCGGGCGCGACCTGCCGTCGGGGAACGGAAGCTTCCCTGCCCGGAAGGCCTTGATCGCTACATCGTTACCCAAGACGGCACCCAAACTGTTCAGGTTGCCTGCTTCATGGGCCGAGGAAATCCACTGCCAGTCGCGGTACCCGTTAGGGATGTCGGTAACGTAGGGGGCGGATTGCCCGTCCGCGTGGCCGGGGGCGGGGCCAATGAGCGCGACAAGGCCGGCCGTTGCAACTGCAATCAAGAAGAATGTGAAGCGTCCCATGATGGTTCCTCCATTTCAATATGCTTCGGTAAACGAAATCACTTGACGCCGTGTACGCCGAGGGGCTCCGTCCTTGAATGGGCCACAGGCCTGAAAGTGCAGCACGCAAAGAAGTATTTATGAAATGACTTCGCCTAAGGCTGGTACCCGTCCGCCATCCACTTTGCGAATAGCTCAATGCGAGCCCGAGGCCAGGGACCCTCCCCTCTCGGGGGCGGGGGCGGCATTACCGCGCCACCGATTCCACGAATGCGGTCGTAGATGGCGGCAGCGTGCATCTTAACGTCATCATAACTTCCCAGGTTGAACGCTTTGCTCATGCCTCGAATGTCTCGCTCCGTAAACAGCGGGCGAATATCCTCTTGAAAGCTCGTCGGTTTCGTCATTGGTTCCTCACAGCGATTGGATTATACGTATGCAGCAGCTCGCGCCCGTGACTCTAAACCGGAATGCGAGTTCTTACCGCTTCATTCAGCAATCTGGCTAGGGCTTCGTCGATCGATCACCCCAGTAATTTTCCGGCGAGCCAGTAATCGACACTGAACTTTCCCGGACCGGAGCAGATCAGCCAGATAAAGAAGAGCACGTACAGCACTTCCGGAAGGTAAAGGAAATCGTCGAGCCAGTTAAGTGGCGAAAGTCCTTTAGGCAGGGTGGAAACCGCGCTGGTCAGGGTGGCGACAATCATATCGATCAATAAAGCCACGCAGGCTGCACTCGAAAGAAACCCCACGGTCAACAACGACCCGCAAACGAACTCGACACCCGCGACGAAATAAGCCAGTTGCCGGGGAAACGGGGCTTTGGCCTTCACCAGCGTGTCGTAAACGGGTTTCGTGCCGCCGGCGACAAATAATTTGTTAGCCCCGGAGATGGCGAAGAACAGCCCGATCGAAACCCGTATCAGAAGGATGGCATATGGTTCCAAATCACTGCTACCCTGCAGCGCAAACTGGATCAACCGTTTCCACTCCATCTCTTGTTTCTCCATCGAAGGGAAGCGCTGTAACCATACCCGATGCCAACCGACTTGCCCCGGCAGACGCGCCGAGCATCAGCCGTACGTGAGGTCCGTGCTCTGTCCGACCTCGATGATGTAACCGTCAGGATCGCGGATGTAGCAGCGGATCTCGCCGTACTTGGGGATCGGTGGCGTGATGAACTCGGCTCCTCGGCTTTTCCATAATTCATAGCACGCTTGAATATCCGCAACGCGGAAATTCATAAAGCTGTTGATGTGATTCGGGTCGGGGACGCTGAGCGTTACCGTCGGCTTATCCGCGGTCGGTCCGCCTCCAACGTTCAGAATCATCCAGATATTCGCCAGTTGAAGGTACGGAGGCGCGTTGCCGTCACCCATGGTCAGAATGCGAGCGCCGAAGACTTTTTCGTAGTGGCGAGCCGATCGCTCGACGTCCGCGACGGTGAGAAAATGCGCGATGCTGATCCCCTCGCGCGGGGGCATCTCATAGCTCTTCTGGTCGACTTGTACGGCGTTCATGGATGGCTCCTTTCGATACAGTGCTCATTACAAATACGGTTGTTCGGAGTGCGGCTCCCTGGCGCGCAATTTGGCCAACATAGTATCCGAGCCGATTTTCGACATCCCCCGGCTTGTGGAAGCCGCGCGCCATCGGCGCCTTGATCTCCTCCTGGACGGCAGGGCGCCCGAGCGAAGCGATGCACGCACCCGGATTTTACTCCGCCACCATTGAGCCAGAAGAAAATGGGTCGCGCAATTGGACGATGGTATTGGCCAATTGATCTTACTCCCTTCACTCTGGTCTAATTGCAGCCGTTCGAGATGCACGTTGATCGGGTTTACCCAGCTTCCTTGTGAAGGGAAATACAAATGCCCGAATTTGTGACGAAATCTGTGGCGCAAGAACAACAAGAGCAGAGGATAGAAACACGCACAGCCGTGAAACGTATCGGCGGCTTTGCCCTCATTGCGACAGCCGTGGCACTGCTTGCCGTCCTCGGCGTCGTGGTCCTTCACGCGCAGAGCCAAGACAAGGACAAGTACTCGCTGGTATCGCCAGGCGGAATTGCGTTCTCCGACTTCAGGGGATACGAGGACTGGGCTGACGTCTCCTCCGCCCGAACCACCGAAATACTCAAGGTGATCGTCGCGAATCCCACGATGATCAACGCGTATAAAGCCGGCGTCCCCGGTAACGGCCAGAGTTTCCCGGAGGGGTCCAGGATCGTCAAGCTCCAGTGGAAGTTGAAGAAGAGCACGGAGGCCCCTTTCGCCGTGGAAGTGCCAGACGTCTTTTCCCAGGCTTTCGTGATGGAAAAGGACAGCAAGAGATTTTCGAAAAGCGGCGGATGGGGATACGCGGTGTTCAACTACGATGCCGCATCGGACAAGTTCACCCCCGATGCCAAAAGTCCTTCAGACTGCGGATTCGCGTGTCATACGCCAGTGAAGGCGAAGGACTACATCTTCCACCCGTACCAGAAGCGTTGAACCGGGTCGCAGCGAGGTCGACTTCGCTGATAAACTCTTGTCCGCGATGCGTTATCAGTTTGGCGCCACTCGGAGAAATCCGGACGACAATTCCGAGGCAGCCTGACCGACGCAGAGCCGATGCCCGATGAAGCCCGATCCGACGAACACACACGAACCAGCAGGCAGATCGCCTGCCCTCGCACAGGCAGTGGACGCACCGCTCACTCGCGCCGCGATCTTCCTGGTCGCAACGCTCAATCCGGGCCCTGAAAATCGCGCCGCCCTGCGCTCGTTCTGCGGAGATCTGGCCGCGCTGGTGCGCGCCGTGGAATTTCGTGACCTGGAAGCGAGTCTCTCCTGTGTCGTGGGGTTTGGCTCAGATGCATGGGACCGCCTCTTCGGGCAGCCCCGGCCGGCAGAGCTGCACGTCTTCCGTGAAATTCGCTCCGGGGTGCGCCATGCAGTCTCCACACCAGGCGACCTGTTGTTCCACATCCGCGCCAAGCGCATGGATTTATGCTTCGAGCTAGCCACTCAGATTATGGCGCGTCTGGGAAATGCCGTTTCGCCAATGGATGAGGTGCACGGCTTTCGTTACTTCGACGAGCGCGATCTTCTGGGGTTCGTCGATGGCACGGAAAATCCCCGCGGCGCCGCCGTAGCCGATGCCGTCCTCATCCGCGACGAAGACGCGGCGTTTGTTGCCGGCAGTTACGTTATCGTGCAGAAATATCTCCACGATATGAACGCATGGAATGCGCTACCCACGGAAGCGCAGGAACGCATCATCGGCCGCACCAAGCTTTCCGATATCGAATTGGACGATTCGGTCAAGCCGACCTCAGCACACAATGCGCTCACCACGATCGTCGAGGACGGGATAGAGATCAAGATTCTGCGCGACAACATGCCTTTCGGCCGGCCGGGCTCCGGTGAATTTGGTACTTATTTCATCGGCTACAGCCGTTCGCCGCGCACTATTGAGCAGATGATCGAGAACATGTTCGTTGGGCGCCCTCCCGGCAACTACGACCGGCTGCTGGACTTCAGCCGCGCCGTGACCGGAAACTTGTTCTTTGTGCCGTCGGCGACATTTCTGGAGAACGTGACCGAAGACCAAACCCAGCCAGCGGTTGCGGAATCGCCTGCGGCTGTCGAACCTTCTTCATCCACCCCATCGGTCCGCGAGGGTTCGCTCCGCATCGGATCTCTCAAAGGAGACATACCACATGAATAATCTCCATCGTGAACTTGCCCCCATTTCGGATTCGGCATGGGCTCAAATCGAAGGGGAAACATCACGGACGCTCAAGCGCTATCTCGCCGGACGGCGCGTTGTCGACCTGAAGGGCCCCGCCGGTACTGCGCTTTCTGCGATCGGCACCGGCCACCTGAGGACAATCGCCGCACCGGCGAAAGGCGTCGTCGCGAGCCAACGAGAGGTGAAGGCGTTAGTCGAGCTACGTGTTCCGTTCGAACTGGATCGCAAAAGTATCGACGATGTTGATCGGGGCGCGAACGACTCCGACTGGCAACCGGCAAAGGACGCCGCGCGACAGATCGCCTTTGCCGAGGACGCCGCCGTATTCGACGGGTATGCCGCCGCCGGCATTGGAGGCATCCGCCAGGGCACCAGCAATCCCATCAAGAGGCTTCCCGCCGACGTTCGCGAGTACCCCGATGCCATCGCTCAAAGCTTGAGCCAGTTGCGTCTCGTCGGGGTCAATGGCCCCTATTCGGTGCTGCTCGGCGCCGATGCCTACACCGCACTCGCCGAAACTAGCGACCACGGATACCCTGTGTTGGAGCACGTCAAGCGGCTGGTCAAGGATCAAATCATCTGGGCGCCCGCCATCGCCGGCGCTTTCGTGCTAACCACTCGTGGTGGTGATTTCGAACTACACATCGGGCAGGACGTCTCCATCGGCTACATCAACCACAACGATGCCGCGGTCCGTCTGTACCTGCAGGAGACATTCACTTTCCTTCTGCTCACGACCGAGGCCGCTGTCGCTCTGGTGCCTCCCGTGAAGACGAAGAAGGCTTGACGCTTTACTCCCTTTACCTCTGGCTTGATCGCAATCGTTCGAGATGCATGTTGATCTAGCTTAGAAACTTTTTTTGTGAAGGAGAACACACTATGAGCAAGCACCTCGAATCGCTGTACCAGAATCTTCTCAACGGCAAGCTGCCCCATAACCTAAGTTGGGCCGAGGCCGTCGAACTGGTCGGGCATCTGGGTGAGGTCCAACCGCACGGCAACGATGAATTTGTGTTCGTCGTCAACGGTCAAAGCGTCTTTTTCAAGAAGCCGCATACTCATGATCTTGGCGTGGAGGAAGTTTCCCGGCTGCGTAAATTCTTGAAGAAAGCCGGACCGGATGCGAATAAATCAGGTTCACAGGCAGAAGAACCGGCCCAGCCCAGCCGGATGATTGTCGTCATCGACCACCACGCCGCCCACGTTTACCAGGATTTCGGTGGAAGTCGTCCAGCAGACGAACACAAGGTGCAACCTTATGATCCTTACAATTTCCATCATCATCTGATTCATCGAAAGGAAGCGCACTACCGGGGCGAGCGCGTACCCGAAGAGGATTCGTTTTATGACGAGATCGCGAAAGATATCACACCGGCGAATGAGATCGTCCTGATCGGTCACGCCACTGGAAAAAGCAACGCCGCCGACTTTTTGAAAGAATACTTGAAGACCCATCATCCCGACATTTCTCGACGGGTCATCGCTACCGAAAGCGCAGACCTCTCGGCGGTGACCGAGCCGGAAATTGAGGCTCTAGCAAAACGGCACATGATCCCAGTCGTCGAGCGGCGCGCTTCGTAACCGAAATAAAAAGTCCCCAACAAAGCAACTGGTTCGGCATGTCACGCACTCCGTTCAGGCTATCCCTCGGGTCAGGATCAAGCGCTGCCAACAACGTCTCGAAGTCGGTCTCGGCTGGCCCGTTTGGTGGCTCCGAGCTCGAATGTTTTGCCGACGGCCTGATCCGACGTGCAGCTGTGGATTGGGAACCTCCGCAATCCGGCTTCGGGCGATTACTCCATCGCAGGAATTGAGAGCCTAGCGTGTATCCCTGCAGGAGAACTAGGTGATGCGAGTCCGGACCGTTGTAGTGCCGCGAAACGCCTCTCGAAACGATAAGCCTTGTGAATTCTCGCAACCGGCGGGGATTTTGTATTGCGGAAAACAGTGGCAGCATGTAACGATTGCCAACTAAAACGCACTATCAATGTTCGCTGTCGTCTGGAGCGCGAGCATTTTTTCGAGAACCCCAAAGAGAATCACCCGTTGGTGCAGGAGAGTTGTAGCGTCCTGACGAACACTTCTGCGCTGTCTTTGCGTCGCGTTCGGCAAACAATTCCGTATCGGCAGCTGTGAACCAACAAGGCAAGCTCAAAGCAGGGCAGCATGGCAACAAAGTCGCCACCAAACAGCAGAGACACGAAGGACGACGGGGCATTCGGGGTTGTACCGCCAAGTCTCGCATTGCCCAGCGGTGGAGGGGCAATTCGTGGGATTGGCGAGAAGTTCGCAGCCAATCCCGTCACTGGCACAGGATCGACGACCGTACCGATCTACGCCAGTCCAGGACGCGCGGGGTTCGGTCCGCAACTTTTATTGTCGTACGATTCGGGCAGTAGCAATGGTCCATTTGGATTTGGCTGGTCTCTAGGGTTGCCGGTAATAACCCGCAAAACCGACAAGGGACTCCCTCAATATATCGACGCAGAAGAATCCGACGTCTTCACCCTCTCAGGGGCGGAAGACCTCGTCCCTGCACTGGTTCAATCGACAGACCAGTGGATTCGTGACGTTGTTTCGTCGCGTAGCCTATACGGAAAACAATACAGCATTCACCGATATCGCCCACGGGTCGAAGGTTTATTCGCCCGCATTGAACGCTGGACCAATTTGTCAGATGCGCAAAACACCTTCTGGCGATCCATCTCAAAGGACAACATCACAACCTGGTATGGCAAGACTGCCGAGAGCCGCATCGCTGATCCTGCCGATCCCAGCCGGATATTCAGTTGGCTCATCTCTGAGAGCTACGACGATAAAGGCAATGTCGTCCTCTATCAATACAAGCCGGACGACTCCGCTGGTGTTGATCTCACCCAGGCCAACGAGCGCAACCGCAGCGACGCCACGCGCTCTGCGAAGTGCTATCTCAAGTATGTCTTCTACGGTAACCGCACTTCATATTCCCCAGATCTGACAGCTCCAACTCCCGTCGCGCTGCCGGCTGACTGGTGCTTCCAACTGGTGTTTGATTACGGCGAGCACGATTTGCTGAACCCGGTTCCGCAAGATACGGGCCAGCCCTGGAACTGCCGCCTCGATCCATTTTCAACTTACAGGTCCACGTTCGAAGTTCGTACCTACCGCCTGTGCCGCCGTGTACTCATGTTCCATCATTTCGCGGAAGAGGCGCATGTCGGGCTTGACTGTCTGGTTCGATCCACGGATTTTGTTCATTCGGCTACGCTGCCCACCGATCTGTCCAAACCTTTCTATTCCTACCTCCTCTCGGTGACGCAAACAGGTTACGCCCGCAATGCTTCTGGCGGTTACGCCTCGAACTCGCTTCCGCCTCTGCAGTTCGAATACACCGAGGCGGAAATCAACGAGACCGTCCGCGAGGTCGATTCGGAGAGTCTGAAAAACCTGCCTTATGGAGTCGACGGGACGAAATATCGATGGGTGGACCTTGATGGCGAAGGACTGCCCGGCATCCTCACAGAACAAGGTGGAAGCTGGTTCTACAAACCAAATCTGAGTGCGGCGAATCAGCAAGTATCGGATGGTGAGCTTCTCACTCTGCCCCAGTTCGGACCGGTGCAATTAGTTGCTCGCCAACCGTCTCTAGCCGCGTTGGGTGGCGGACGGCAACAATTGATGGACCTTTCTGGCGATGGCCACCTTGACCTAGTGGAGTTCGACGGTTCTACCCCTGGATTCTTCGAGCGTGCCAACGACGCAGACTGGGAGCCCTTTCAAGCTTTTCAGTCTCTTCCGGTGCTGGATTGGAGAAACCCTAATCTGAAATTTATCGATCTCACGGGTGATGGGTTCCCTGACTTGCTGATTAGCGAAGACGATGCCTTCTGGTGGCACACATCCCTCTCCACGGCTGGCTTCGGTCCGGCGCAACGCGTGCCGCAGGCTCTGGACGAAGAGAAAGGCCCGCGGCTTGTCTTTGCTGACGGCACCGAATCCATCTTTCTCGCCGACATGTCGGGTGATGGCCTCACCGATCTGGTTCGCATTCGCCTCGGCGAAGTTTGCTACTGGCCGAATCTCGGCTACGGCCGTTTTGGGCCCAAAGTCACGATGAATCAATCGCCCCGGCTGGAGCGACTTGATGCGTTCGATGGGCGCCGCATACGACTGGCGGACATCGACGGTTCCGGAACTGTCGACATAATCTATTTCGCAAGCGACGCAGTTCATTTGTACTTCAACCAGTCGGGCAACGCCTGGGGTGAGAAGCGGGTCTTGAACCACTTTCCCTCGGTGGAAAGCGTGTCTTCCGCAACTGCTCTGGATCTCCTTGGAAATGGCACAGCTTGCCTTGTCTGGTCATCGCCATTGCCCGGTAACGCTCGCCAGCCCATGCGCTACATCGACCTTATGGGCGGCCAAAAGCCCCATCTGCTCGTACATACGATCAACAATCTGGGGGCTGAGACCCGCGTTCAGTATGCTCCATCGACAAAGTTCTACGTTGCCGACAAACTCGCTGGAAGACCATGGCTAACGCGCATCCCGTTCCCAGTTCACGTGGTCGAACGAGTGGAAACGTACGATTACGTCAGCCGCAGCCGATTCGTTACGCGTTATGCCTATCAACACGGTTATTACGACGGAGTAGAACGCGAGTTTCGCGGGTTCGGCAGAGTGGACCAATGGGATACCGAGGAATTCGCCACACTTTCGGATTCCAGCAACTTCCCCAAGGCGGCGAACGAGGACGAACCCTCTAATGTGCCGCCGGTACTGACTAAGACATGGTTCCACACTGGTGCTTTTTTCGGAGAATCCAGAATCTCCAGACACCTCGAACAGGAGTACTACTCGGAAGGAGATCTTGGCGATGCGGTCTCCGGATTGACCAGTGAGCAATTGGAAGCAATACTCCTCGAAGATACGGTTCTGCCCACAACGATCTTGCTTTCCGATGGCAGCCGTTTGCCCTTCGATCTCTCCGGCGAGGAAATGCGGGAGGCTTGCCGCGCCCTTCGAGGCTCGATCCTTCGACAAGAAATCTACGCTCTTGACGGTACCGATGATTCCGATCGTCCGTACACCGCTTCTGAGCGCAATTACACGCTCGAAGTGCTTCAGCCTCAGGGTCCAAATCAATTCGGCGTTTTTCTCGCGCACTCACGCGAGACCATCGACTACTACTACGAGCGGAAGCTCTTCAAGGTCGTGGGAGGGGCACTAACGGATCAAAATGCACCTCCGCTGGACGCAAAGAGTGCCGCTGACCCGAGGGTCACACACGCGATGACGTTGGCCGTTGATCCTTTCGGAAACGTGCTACAGTCGGTCGCCCTTGCCTACGGTCGTAGATATCTGGACCCCGCTCTCACTCCGGCGGATCAATCGAAGCAAGCCGCTCTGCTGAGCACTTACACGCAAAGGTTATACACCAATGCCATCCTAACCGACGACAGCTACCGCACTCCGCTGCCCGCGCAAGCGAGCAGCTACGAGCTAATCCAAGTTCAGCCAGCCAACACGCAATTCGCTATAACCAACCTTTTTGGCTTCGACGAGCTACTGGCTAAGGTGCAGGCGGCCAGCGACGGAGCTCATGATATTCCTTATGAAAACTTCAACGCGACTGGGCTGAACGCGGGACAACCTTACCGGCGACTCATCAGACAGGCGCGAACTCAGTACCGCCCGGACGATATGGGCGCGGCTGCCGGCAACTATAAAGCTCTGTTGCCCCTAGGGGAGCTGGGCTCGCTGGCGTTACCGGGTTGCAGCTACGAGCTCGCTTTTACCCCCGGCTTGCTTTCGCAGGTTTATCAGCGCGGCGGGATTAGTCTGCTGCCCACGCCTGCGACAGTATTGGAAAGCATCACTTCGGATGGAGGCGCCTACGTTGACCTGGATAGTAATGGGAACTGGTGGATACAGTCCGGTCGCGTGTATTATGCCCTCTCGCCCGGCATTCCTGATGAAGAGAATGAAGCCCGGCGTAGCTCCTACTTACCACGCCGTTTCGAAGATGCTTTCGGCAATGCAACAACTGCTAACTACGACAGTTACGGTTTACTCGCCGTGCAGACCGCTGACGCCGTAGGGAACGTGGCCGCGGCAACCAACGATTATCGCGTCCTCGCTCCGTCGTTATTGACTGATCCCAATGGCAACCGTGCCGCAGTCAGCTTCGATCTGCTGGGCATGGTGGCCGGAACAGCAGTGATGGGCAAAACCACAGAGAATCTGGGCGATTCTCTTGTGGGGTTTACCGCTGACCTGATCCAATCGCAAATCGATGACTTCTATGCGGCAGCCGATCCGCACACCTTGGCAGCAGCTCTGCTAGGAAATGCCACGACACGCATCGTCTACGACGTCCAACGATTCCTTAATACTCGCGCGGGGACGCCGGATGATCCTACCCAATGGGAACCCGTGTTCGCCGCGACCATAGCGCGCGAGACTCACGTTGCTGATTTGGGGGCTGGCCAACAGAGCAAAATGCAGATGAGTTTCGGCTACTCTGACGGGTACGGCCGCGAGATCCAGAAGAAAATCCAAGCTGAGCCTGGGCCCGTCATCGATGGAGGCTCTCCTGTCAACCCGCGCTGGGTGGGCAGCGGCTGGACGATTTTCAACAATAAGGGTAGGCCCGTTCGCCAGTACGAACCGTATTTCAGTCAACTTCCACAGGGACATCAGTTCGAGTTCGGCATCCAGGTGGGAGTGAGCCCGATTCTCTTTTACGATCCGGTCGAGCGGGTTGTTGCCACTCTGCATCCGAACCATACCTACGACAAGGTGGTCTTCGATCCCTGGCATCAGGACACCTGGGATGTGAACGACACCGTCCTGCAAACTGATCCTACGGCTGACCTCGACGTGGGCAGCTTCTTCCGGCTCTTGCCAAGCAGCGACTATTCTCCGAGTTGGTATGCGCTCCGCACTGATCCAGCGTATGCAACGCAGGCTGCACAACTCTGGCCCGATCCAACTATACGTTCCAAAGAAGCGGAGGCCGCCACTAAAGCCGCCACGCATGCGAACACTCCAGCTATCGGGTACTCGGACACTCTAGGCCGGCCATTCCTGACGATCGCCGACAACGGTGGCGACGGAAAATACGCGACGCGCGTGGAACTCGATATTCAGAGCAAGCAGCGCTCAGTCACCGACGCTCTTGAGCGCAAAGTGATGGCTTACGACTACGACATGCCAGGCAACCACATCCATCAGGCGAGCATGGAGGCGGGCGAGCGCTGGATGCTCAACGATGTCATGGGCAAACCCATCCGGGCCTGGGACACCCGGGGCCACAATTTGCGGACAGGCTATGATCCCCTGCGCCGGCCTACCAGCGTATTCGTTCAGGGCACGGACGCTGCCAACTCGGATCCACGAACTCAGGCAGCAGAAGTTCTGTTTCAACAAATCGACTACGGCGAAGGGCAGCCCAACGACCAGGCTCTCAACCTGCGCACTCGCGTATTTCAGGCGCGAGATACCGCCGGCGTCGTGACCAGCATGGGACACAACCCGGTCACCAACCAGGCTGAAGCCTACGATTTCAAAGGCAACCTGCTGCGTGGCAGCCGCCAGTTTGTTGCGGACTACAAGCCTTTGCCCGACTGGTCGACGACGCCGGCTTTGGAGCCGGAAGTTTTCACCAGCAGCACGCGCTACGACGCACTGAATCGCCCGATCTCGGCAACCTCGCCCGATGGGAGTGTAGCCCAGCCCACTTACAACGAAGCCAACTTCCTTGAGACGTTGAGCGTTAACTTACACGGCGCAGACGCGACAACCTCTTTCATCACGAACATTGACTACGACGCCAAAGGTCAGCGAGCGCGGATCGAATACGGCAATGACACGCGCACCGACTACACCTACGATTCGGCCACATTCCGCCTGACTCAGCTCACGACTACCCGCTTGGGCTTTTCAGCGGGCCAGCAGACCGTTCAGGACCTGTTCTATTCCTACGATCCGGTGGGCAACATCACCCATATTCAGGATGATGCGGATATCCAGAACGCCGTCTTCTTCCGCTACCAGCGCGTCGAGCCTAGCAATGACTATACGTATGACGCAATCTATCGGCTGACCCTGGCCAGCGGCCGCGAACAACTCGGACTAGGCGGGGACCGAAAACCACTTTCGCCAATTGCCAGTTCCTATAACGATGTTCCTCGCGTGGGCTTGCTCAGTCCGAGCGATGGCAAGGCTATGGGCACCTACACCGAGCAGTATCAATACGACGCGGTGGGCAACTTCCTGCAGTTCATCCATCGCGTCAGCAATCTCGCCGATCCGGGATGGACCCGTACCTACGCTTACAACCAAACCAGCCTGCTGGAGACGGGAAAAGTCAGCAACCGGCTGAGCAGCACGACCATTAGGGGCAATCAGCCGCTGGTTGAAAGCTACACGCATGACGTACACGGCAACATGATCACAATGCCGCAGTTGCAGTCGATGCAGTGGAATTTCAAAGATGAATTGCAAATAACACAGCGCCAGAAGGTGAATGCGAGCGACGCCGACGGCATTTTGCATCAGGGCGAGCGCACTTATTACGTGTACGACGCAAGCGGCCAGCGAGCCCGCAAGGTCACCGAGTCGTCGGCTGGAATCAAGAAGAATGAACGGTTCTATCTGGGCGGCTTCGAGGTTTACCGCGAGTATGACGCCGGCGGCGCGATTACGCTGGAGCGTCAGACACTACACGTGATGGACGACAAACAACGCGTCGCACTGGTGGAAACTCGCACCCAGGGGAATGACGGCTCACCCGCACAATTGCAGCGTTACCAGTTCAGCAATCATCTCGGCTCGGCATCGTTGGAGCTGGACGATCAATCCCAAGTGATCTCGTACGAAGAATACTGCCCTTACGGAAATACTTCGTATCAAGCGGGGCGGACCGCGGTCGAGGTTGCGCTGAAGAGATATCGATATACGGGGATGGAGCGGGACGAGGAGACAGGGCTGAGTTACCACGGGGCAAGATACTATGCCTCATGGCTAGGGCGATGGATTAGTTGTGATCCTGCGGGGGTCGCTGCCGGGCTAGACTTTTATGTTTATTCCAATGCCAACCCCGCGCGCTTCTCCGACCAGTTCGGGATGGAGCCCGACCCTGCCGTCAACCTCCCGCAGGACAAGGACAACCCAGGGTATTTCGATATAGGTGAACAGGTTATTGAAATTCACGACACCGTCAAGCCTGACCTAGTACAGTCGTGGACAGACAGGAGACTGTCTGATTTTCACTCACGAAAGGACTACGACCGACTAAGGACATGGGAGTATTACCGCACAACAAGCGCAGACCAGCAGGCACTTGACAGGGAAATGTATGCAATCGATCCGGAAGGGGAAAGGCTGAAATGGGAAAAGGCTGGCAATGAAGAGTATGGCCGCCAAAGGGATGAGAAGAACCTTGAGATCGCCGATGATATCCGACGGATCGACAGAGCCAATGGTGCAGTGAATGAAGAACTTGCGTTCGTAGGAGGTGGAACTGTGCTGGCGGTAGGAGGGGCAGTGGTCGCAGGGACTGTCATTGCGTACGCACCCACGATCGCAACGGCCACGACCGCGGTGGGCGGAGCTGGTGCGGCGGGAGCAACGATCAACGAACTGGAACAAGCTGCGCCAGCGATCGAGGCTGCAGCGCCAGCTCTTGAGCCGCACATAGTTGATGCCGACGTTTTAATAGGCGCGAGCAACGGCCTGCCGAATGCAACCGCCGCACTTCGGACGGTCGATCCTTACATCACCGCATCACAACTGCGCGAATTTCTAGACGTTGAAACAGAAGTACAGCAGACTCAGTTAGCGCAGTTTTTACTGGAGAATGGCGTGAAGCCTCTAAGTACATCCTATGGCCAGTTAGCAAACTCTCAATTGTCAGAGTTGTTTTGGAGCATCGCGAGACTTAGGGGAACCGGTGACGCTGCAATGGCGATTCAAAGCTTGACTTCGCAATTGCCGATTTTGACGCAAGATCGAAAGCTTGCTAATACCGTACAGTTGACCCTCAGGATCGCGGGTATTGTGTTCAACGTAATTGAGAAGAAATGAGGCCTTGTCGTCGGATACTCCTTATCAACCGGATCGATTCAGTAGCGCCTTAAAGCAAAAGGATAGATCTGCGGACAAAGCCACAGAGAGGTGCACCCTATATGCCCGATCAACCTCATCCGATCCCTGATTCGCCAGTGCCGGTCTCGCCTGTAGCCGTCACGCCGCCAGCCACCTCCGTTTATTCAGTCGGCGGTGCGTTGGTCTTCGACAACGGCCTCCCCGCGTCTGGAATTACCGCTCGCATCTATAACATCGGCTTCGGCGGCCAGGAGACTAAGCTTGGTGAGACTAAGAGCGACGCTCAAGGGAATTACTCCGTAACCTATTCCCCCAATCCCACGGGCGCGGCTGCGACGCCGATCAACCTGCAAGTGCGGGTGGTGGATTCGACTGGCAAAGAAGTCACCATCTCGAATACGAAGTTCAACGCCCAGCCGCAGGAGACTTTGAACCTCGTTGTCCCGGCGAGCGTTCAGCCGCTCGCGCCTGAATTTCAAAGACTCTCCGCCGACATGGGCAAGTATATTGGCGGAATCGCGGCGCTCGCCAAGGCGGAAGAAAGCGCCACGCGCCAGGACCTGATGTACCTGAACCAGATAGCGAACTGGGATGCTCGCATTCTTCTTTTCGCCGCCATCGCAGCCCAGCAAACCACGGCCACCGGTCTGGGACAAGATGTGCTCTATGCCCTGTATCGCGTCGGCCTGCCGACAGATCCGCAGCAACTAGCAATGGTGCCTTCGTCCACAGCGCAAGCGGCTCTGACGAAAGCGAGTCAGGCGGGAATCGTTGGCTTAACCCCGCAGCAAATTATCGCCGCTGGGACTGCCTTCCAGAACTTTGCCACCAAAACTCTCCTGGCAACGACCGCTCCCGGCGCAGTGTCCAGTTTCGGTGACCTGCTCCCACCGCCGAGCGTGGCCGGCGCAACCCAGTTTGCCAATCTCTATTTCAGCAATCCGTCTGCGGGAGCCGACTTGTGGAAACAGGCCGCAAATCTTCAGATTCCCGCCGCAACCCTGGACTTGCTGAAGCTGCAAGGCAAATTTCTTTATCTCACGTTTAACAACGCTCCTTTAGCCCAGAAACTTCAGCAGGACATCGGCTCACTAAGCAATATCTCGCAAATGGCTGACAAGGACTATCACTTACCGAACACATGGACGATCGCTTTGACAGCGCTGGCTGGCAGTGGCGGCGACGCAGCCTTGCAAAAATTGATTCCCCCGTTCTACACCGGCAACACCACCGCAGATCGGTTAGCCGCGTATGCGGGAGATTTAGCCCTTGGCGTCAGATCCAGTTTTGTCGAAGAAGTTACCGCGCGAGAAATCGACAGAAACAATCTTGCGGTCAGCGCTAACAGTCGAGCCAGCGTTTCGGGGTTTCTGAGAGCCGCGGCACCCTTGGGATACAAATTGGGACGCACCCCCTTACACGTGTTCCTCAAAACTTCCGCCAAGAACCTGCCTACGTTGGACGCTGCGAGCACGGCGATCGTGGAGCAATTGCATCGTCTATCTTCGCTCACTCCGAATTTGGAGTCTCTGCAAGCCGCTCTGAAACTCGGTTTCACCTCGGCTCGTGACATTGCGTCCTATACCAAAGACGAATTCATGAGCAACTATTCCAATGCCTTCCCTTCTGCCACCGAGGCTTCCCTGGTTTACGGGCGGGCGCAAATGATCAGCGCGGTAACTTTTAACTTTTTTACGATGGCGAAACAGTTGGATACTGCCGCGCCGGTGTATGCACTTTCCGCTTCCGACGACGATCGGCAGAATGCAAAGAATGCCGTGGTTCAGCAATTCCCCAGCATGGCCAGTCTTTTTGGCAATATGGATTTTTGCCAGTGCGATGACTGCCGTTCTGTATTAAGTCCGGCCGCCTATTTTGTCGATCTGCTTGAGTTCCTACGGCAATCAACTCCGAATGTAGCCGGTTACACTCCGCTCGACGTCCTGCTGGGCAAGGATAAAACTGTGCCCGGCCGCCGTCCGGATCTTGGTGCGCTTCCTTTAACCTGCGAGAACACCAATACCGCGATGCCTTATATCGATCTTGTCAACGAGATCCTGGAATATTACATTGCCAACTCCGGGCTGGGCGCCGGTGCCGCCTACGACACCGGAACCGCGACCACGGCAGACTTAACCGCCGAGCCACAACACATCCTGCCTCAGGTCTATAACACCACCCTCAAGCAAGCCGACTATCCACTCAACCTACCGTTTGATCTGTGGATTGAAACCGTTCGCGGTTTCCTGAATTACTTCAAGAGCCCCTTGGCGCAAGTGCTTGACACCCTGCGCCCTGTGGACAATCTTGAACTGTTCACCGACGCCAATTCTCATCCTTACTATCGGGCCCAGATTCTCGCGGAGGCCTTGGGGCTCTCGCCTGCTGAATATGGCATATTGACCGTCATCGATCCGTCCACCCAGAAACCAACGGTCAAGAACTGGTTCGCACTTTACGGCTACGCCGACGAGAACACGGCTCTGAACGGGCAGTTGGATCCTACGGACCCGAGTCAATACCTCATAGCGCCTTTGAAGTCGGCAAAGAACCTGTCGCAACTCCTGGGATTGAGCTACCAGGAACTCACCGATTTGATGACGACCGGTTTTCTGAATCCGGGGCTATACCCGTTGGTTTTTCAATTCGAACGTTTCAGCATCGACATAAACGATGCTTTCAGTTATACCGGCCAGCCTGGATACACCGCTCTCGCCGCTCCGCAGGAGGCCGCCTTCGAGGCTCTTCTCGACGGAATCACGGCCCAGTACAAACTGCGGAATCCGGCTTCGACTTTTAACGCCCGGACCTGGCTGGCCGCCGTTCTGCCGGCAAATTACTCTAAGAGAGTTCTGGTCCTTGATGATCCCGACAGTGGTTGCAACTTCAGTGGAACCACTCTGCTGTATGCGGACGGCTCGGCGGCCCAGCCTCTGGACTTTCTCAGATTCAATCTGTTTGTCCGTCTTTGGAAAAAACTGGGCTGGACCATGGACGAGACCGATCGCGCCCTTCAGCTTTTCTTTCCATCCAACCTTCCGGCCTGGACCGATCCTAATTTTGCCGCCGCTTTCAGTTCGTCGTGGAAGACCGCACTTGTCTATCTTGCGCACCTCGATGATCTGAATTCGCAGCTGTCGCCCGCGCTCGGTCGCATCGCTCTGCTGCCCTTCTGGACCAACCTTGAGGTTCAGGGAACCGGCCCGCTCTATGCGCAGATTTTTCTCAATACCAGCGCACTGAACAGCGATTTGGCTTTTGATGACCCGAACGGTCAATTTCCATGGTCCACTTCGGATCCGCTGTCAAACCATCAGGCTGCTGTACAGGGAGCGTTGGAGCTGACTGCGGTGGAGATTGCCGCAATCTTCGCGGACGCCGGTCCAGCCATTACCACCGTTGCCGCCGTAGTGAACGGACAAAACGTAAATGTACCCAGCTTTACCCTCAGCAATCTTTCTATCTGTTATCGCTACAGCGCGCTGGCCAAATGCTTGCAGATGGATGTGGCCGACATGATTGCATTGAAGGCAATGGCTGGACTCGATCCCTTCCATGTTCTCTCCGGCACTCCTTTATCCCTGCTGGCCGATGATGTCCTGTTCAACCAGACTCTCGCATTCGTCAAAGAAATCGTTGCGGTGCAGAGCAGCGGTTTTTCCGTGGAAGATTTGCAGTATCTCCTGCGTCAGCAATTTGACCCTGTGGGCAAATACCAAAGCGGTCCGAATGCCCTCATGTCGCTGGTGCAGTCCATCGCTAACGGTTTGCAACAGATTCAAGTTCAGAACGCGGTGCCATCGAATCTCGCGAGTACATCGGAGAGCCTGATCGACCAGACCCTCTCAGGTCTTTTCCCCCCCGCTATATTGAAGAGTCTTTTCACTCTTCTCACCGATTCTCAAACTTACACTGCCACTGCGGCGAATGTGCTTCCGGCCAACGCGATTGATCCCACCCCTTTTGCGCAAGAGGCTGAGGTCTCTTTCGACTACGAAAACATCTCGCGGACACAGTCGGTGAGCTACAGGGGTCTGCTCCTCAACTGGAAAAAATCACAGCTGGAGACACTTAATAGCTCGCCGTTATTCAGTGGCCTGCTCGATCAATTGCAGACGCAAGCCCAGCAGGCCCTTGCGCAGCGAGTGAATGACCTCCTCGGAGTCTGGGCGAGTCTGGCGGAATATGAAGCAGTACAGACCGGTCTCGCGAATGGACTGCCCTTGGCCACCGCGGCCACCCTCACGCAGAAGGATTCTGCGCTCGCTCTCACCTATGACCAATCCGATGGACTTCAGTGGCTTGGCTACCGAGGAGTTTTGACCGATGCAAACAAGAATTTTCTAACTGGTGTCCCACTTACGCCGCCGGCACTTGCGACGCTGTTTGCGACGCTCTTGAGCAATGTACAGCAGCAGGCACTGCCTGCATACACCCAATTGGTTGGCTCTGTCTTAGCCATGTGGGTCAATGTTCAAACCTACGTTGCAACCCAGCCAACGCCCACCGCAATCGACCCCGTTGCGTTTTTTCAGGCTTTGGCGACTGCCCAGCAGCCGGGGGGCGCCATCACTGATCCTGTCCCAGAAATTCAATTCAGCTATAACTCTGGGGCGCAAGTGCAGACGCTTATCTGCGAGGGTGTGCTCACGAGTGCCATGAGTATCCAACTCGGAAATCTAGTGCCTGGGTCTGCGGTTCTCAGTGCCCTGCTGCAGGATATAGCCAATCAGGCGGTCACGATGTTCCAGTTTCTGGCCACAAACGTTCTTACTGTCTCGGCCGCCGACCTTACAACCTACTCGCAGCCGTTCATCGGAGTCGATGCTCTCAAACAACAAAGGCAGGTCAAAGCGCAGCTGGTACAAGCATTTCTTCCACTTCTCGCGCAGAAGCTTTCGCGCCAGCTGGTTGTACAAACCTTATCCTCCAATCTCACTTCCGACCCGAACCTAACGGAAGCGCTGATTACTGATGCTGCCCTTCTTTCCGATCCCACGAATATCGGAAAGTCACTGTTGGGAGCATTTCTGGCGGTAGGACAGCAGGGAGTCAACGCTTCGTATTACAGTTCGGGAAATGGTACCGGCACTCCTCTGGCAGGGGGGATCGCAGCCACAACTGACACGGCCGATTCCACAAACAGCCAGGCCGGGACCGCGAGCGCGCACTTCGAAGGCTATCTGCAGGTGCCAACGGATGGCTCCTATCGGTTCTTCGCGGAACTTGGCGATATCGGCGCAGCGGCCTCATTACATTTAGATTCGCCAGATCCGGCTGCCCTGTTCGACAATCCGATCATCTCGCCAACCCTGACCGCGGCCAAGGCTGGTGACGAGATCAGTCAGTTCGTCCAGTTGAAGGGCGGCGCTGCCTACCATTTCACACTCGACTTCTCCAATCTGGGACCGCATGGCGCGAGCCTTTTAATTCAGGGAGAAAACTTGCCTAAGGGTCCCCTGAGCCAGATCGTTCTCTACTCGCAACAGTCCATTGCGAGCTTCTCGCGAGCACAAACACTGCTCGCAAAGGTCCTGCAGATCCTTCAGGTCACCGGTTTGGACGAACGCGAGATCGTCTACCTTGTGGCCAACGCCGCTCAGTTCAACAATCTCAAACTGAACGCGCTTCCCACGCAACCCTCCGACGACTCTCCCGCGAATGCGGTCGCGTTATTCTCCCAATTCCTGACTCTTGCCGACTATGCGGATCTTCGCAAAGGGCCCGCCGGAGGCTCCGACGGGCTGGTGGATGTTTTCCAGGCTGCTCAAAGTTCGCTGCCCGAACCCAACACTCCCTGGACAATTCTCGCCAATCTGACCCGCCGGGATCCCCAAGTAGTTCACGATGTCGCCACAGCCCTTGGAACTGATACACCCTTCTTCAACAACATCGGTATCCGCCGCGTCTGGAATGCTCTCCAGTTGGTACAGATTGTGAGTATCCCTGTGGCGTCACTGGTAAGCTCAACCGTCATCGCCTCGCCCACTCCGCCCGCGGGCGCCCAAACTCCTGATGTCATCGCAGCGAACTTGAAGAACGCGGTAAAGGCACAATACACGGCTGATGCGTGGCGGCCGATTGCTCAATCTGTCTTCGACAAACTTCGCCAGAAAAAACGCGACGCCCTGGTGGCGTTTCTGGTAAATGCTTTGGGGCTCGACAATTCCAACCAACTCTTCGAGTACTTCCTTGTGGACCCGGGGATGGAGCCCGTAGTGCAAACCTCGCGGCTTAGGCTTGCAATGTCTTCTGTACAAACCTTTGTTCAGCGTTGTCTTCTGAATCTGGAAAATGGCAACAGTATCCAGCCTGCCAAGAATGTTTCACCCAGCGCGATCGACGCAGATTGGTGGGAGTGGATGAAGCGTTACCGTGTCTGGCAAGCCAATCGCGAAATCTTCCTCTTCCCCGAAAATTGGATGGAGCCGGAACTGCGGCCCGACAAAACCGACCTGTTTCAGGCGCTGGAAAGTTCGTTGCTGCAGGGTGACATTACCAGTGACCTGGTGGAAGATGCCTTCTTGACCTATTTGAAGGGACTGGATGTACGGGCCCGATTGGATATCGTAGCTGCGTACCTCGATCAGGATCTGGCCTCTCCAGACTTCAGCACCCTCTACGTGCTGGGGCGGACTTACTGCCACCCTCATAAATATTTCTTCCGCAGTCTGTCGAACAGTGTGTGGTCGGCATGGGAAGTGGTAACCCCTGACATCGAAAGCGACCATATCGTCCTGGCGTCTTGGAAGGGCAAACTGTGCATTTTTTGGACAACGTTTATTTCAACGCCGGTGTCGCCTACCCAGCCGCCTGCCGCTGCGACTGGGAAGGTGGCGGAGCTGAGCTTTGGCGAATTGGCAAGCAGCATCAATACCGCCAAAGCGCAGCCGCAAGTGCAGGTTCAATTGCATTGGAGCGAGTACTTCCAGGGCAAGTGGAGTAATCGCATTTCCTCAGACATCAACAAGTACGCGCCTGTTGTCGTTCCGGATGGATTCCAGCCTAGCTCCGTCTACATCCATGTTTCAAAGGACGTGGATTCCGACGGAAGCGAGGGTGCGGTAAGAATTCATCTCGATTTCCCAGATGTCTATGAGTACCGGCAAAGCATTTGGACGAATCCAGTGGCTGTGACGACGGGGATATCGGAACGGATCGCGGAACGTCCTGTCACGGGCGCACTTACCGGAGTTTTCGGTGGGTGGATCAACGTGGGCGGCGGACACTCGTTCCGCGTGACCAGCAAGAACTGCAATCCTGATTTCAGTTCCGAGTATTGGTCGCCTGATCCGTCCATGCCCTACAACGCGACTGTGGTGGATGCCACCGCTCACGCAGGATCCAGCGCCCTGGCTGTCAATTTCGAAAGTCAGATTGCCGGTGATAGCAGCGGTACTCAAGAGACCGAGCAAATTCTTGAAAGCGTCAATAATTTCGAATTGTTGACTTGCGCGAACCCAGTCTCGCCTTCGCCGTTTCTCCCCGCGAATGAGCCGCTCTACTGGCAAGCAGGTGGTTTGGTAAGCCCGTTCTTCTACAAGGACACCGCTCACCCTTCTACCAATGATGAACTCACATTCTTTGTCCAACCATCCCTGACTGAAAAAACCATCGGCGAATGGGAGGGATGGGCGATTTCGCCGCCCATGCCGGCGCAGAACTGGTCGGACGTAGCAGCCCTGGATCAGGTCGATGTTGTTCCCCAGGTACCTGTCGCGGGGCCAGTCCAGGTGAATACCAGCGATCCGGTTTATTCCGTCTACCCGATGCAATCGGCCGTCGACTGGGTGACAAATCCTGCTACGGCCGTCGCTTATGACAACACTTGGATTGGCCAAAACGGCGCCATCAAAGTCGCCGCCATTTCCGCAGGCTCCGCAGTTACTGGTTTTTCTTCCACGGGACCGGTTGCCGTACTCGGCTCCGTCCCGGCCGGCCAGTTCACCAGTCAGGGACTCAATCTCGTCAGTAAGCAGGGTCTCAACCTCAATCAGTTACGGACTTTGAAGACCGTGCAAAACAGAACCTGACTCGCGGGAGGGGCGGGCGTGCGAAGGAAAGAAAATCTTTGAGGGAGAGAAATCGATGGCACTACCACAAAGCTTTCACAATCTTTACGACAGCAAAGTGAGGCCCTATCAGACTCTTACTGGCGGAGGGATCTGGACGCCGATCCAGAGATACGTCACGCTGCGGGATCGAAGTCTTACGTACCAGTTCTTTCCCCATTTCCACCCGTACGTCACCGCCCTGATGCAGCGCCTCAACGACGGCGGTTTTTCCGAGCTACAGGATTCGGACACGGTTTATCTTCCCCAGCCGAATCCTCCGAGCGGCCAGCCCCTTCAGCCTTTGGCAGTGATTCCCAACAGCACCCGCGCCATGGTCTCCGCCAACATTGTTGGCAGCAATCCGGACGGCACAAGTATTTCTCTTTCGGCGGGTACTCCCATCACGCTTCCTGACGGGACGACGGTAAGCATCGCTGCCGGGACAACCGTGGCACATCCAGATGGTTCTTCCTCCAAGCTGACGACAGCCGCCTCTGTGACCTTACCAGGAAACCTTCCCATATCTTCTTCAAGTGGCATCCAGTGGAGCATCGCTGGCTCGGATACGATCTTGCCCGACGGCACACCTGTCACCATCGCCCTGCCCGCCGCGAGCTACGCTGTCCTCAGCGGCGATGGATCCTCCGTAACCCTGCCGCCTGGGACTGCAGTTACAATTCGCAGCGGCTTGCCCCAACCGTTTTTCTACGAAGACATCTTCGCCACCCAATACGGCCCCGATTGGGACTTCGTACAGCAGCCGGGCCCCGCCAAGAACATCGACTTTACCTTCGACGGTGCATATTCCATTTACAACTGGGAACTCTTCTTCCACGCGCCACTCCTGATTGCCGTCCACCTAAGCCAGAACCAGAAATTTCAGGATGCCCAGAACTGGTTCCACTATATTTTCAATCCCACCGACAACAGCCCGGGGCCAACGCCGGAGCGATTCTGGAAAGTTCAGCCTTTTCAGTACACCGACGTCGAAATGATCGAGCAAGTTCTGGTAAACCTTTCTACTAATCAGGACCCCGAGCTTTACCAGCAAACAATCGACAGCATCAACGATTGGAAGCAAAATCCTTTTCAGCCATGGGACGTTGCCAAGTTCCGCACGACCGCCTACATGCTCAAAACGGTCATGGCTTATCTCGACAACCTCATTGCCTGGGGTGATTCTCTGTTCCAGCAGTACACGATCGAGACCATTAATGAAGCGACACAGTTGTACGTTATGGCCGCCAACATACTTGGAGATAAACCCCAAGCGGTCCCGAAAAAAGGATCGGTCAAGCCGCTCACCTACAACGATCTGCGAGGGGATAACCTTGACGCCTTCAGCAACACTCTGGTCGACATCGAAGTGGACATCCCGTTCGACGTAGCCCCGCTGTCCGGTTCGGGAACGGACCCCAATGGCGCGCAAATTCTTCCGAGTATCGGACAGACGCTTTACTTCTGTATCCCGCGCAACGACCAGATGCTTGGTTATTGGGACACAGTGGCCGACAGGCTCTTCAAGATCCACAACAGTCTGAACCTACAGGGCGTGTTCCAGAAACTTCCGCTTTACGATCCACCCATTGATCCTGCTCTGCTTGTCCGCGCCGCTGCAGCCGGACTGGACGTGAGCTCTATCGTCAGCGGGTTGAACCAACCTTTGCCGTTGGTAAGGTTCCAACTACTGGTTTCCAAAGCCACTGAAATCTGCCAGGAAGTAAAATCCCTGGGCGCCAACTTGCTTTCTGCCATTGAGAAGCAGGACAACGAATCCCTCTCACTGATGCGCGCCCAGCATGAAAATATCATCCTTGGGCTGATGGAAATGGTGAAGTATTCCCAGTGGCAGGATGCAATCAAATCCACCCAAGGATTGCACCAATCGCTCGCGAATGCCATCCAGCGCTACACCTACTACCAAAAATTGCTGGGTTACACCGATGCCCAAGTGCAAAACAGCCTGTGGCCGATGGATTCTCTAGATCTAGGGAGTCTGCAGAATTTGAATTTCTCTCAGTCAGATGACGCCAGCGAAAATGAAATGCAGTTCGACCAGATTAATCCTGATATCGCGACAGATTCACTGTCGCTGAGCGACGGCGAGATCAAAACGCTTAGCAAGACTGAATCGGAAGAACTCCAGAAACTTGATCACGCTCTCGAAAGACAGAGTGAGGCTAGGGACATCAACGCTCTGGGAGCTGTGCTAGCACTGTTTCCCCACATTAGTACGCACCTCCAACCGATGGGTACTGGGGCGTCAATAAAGTTTGGCGGAGACAATCTTGTTTTTAATACCGACTCCTTGGCTTCGGCAGCGCGTGCTTTTGCGGAAGTAAACTCTTCTGAAGCGGCCAAAGCATCCAAACTTGGTTCCTATTCCCGCCGCGAACAGGAATGGATGTTCCAGAGCAACTCCGCCAAAGGAGAAATCAACCAGATCTTCAAGCAAATCCGCGGAGCGCAAATCCGCGAAGCCATAGCCCAGAAGGAGTATGAGAACCATCAAGTCCAGATGGAGCAAGCCCAGCAGATCGCGGATTTTCTACAAGGCAATCAGGTCGGCGGCTTCCAGATCAAAGAGACTACGACCGGCTTCTATGCCTTGATGAGACGCGAAGTAAAAGCTCTTTATGCCAAGGCCTTCCAGCTTGCTTTTGAGGTCGCCAAGAAGGCTGAACGAGCGTTGCAGAACGAAATTGGCGATCCATCTTTAAATTATATTCAGTACAACTATCTGGACGGCACGGAAGGCCTTCTAGCTGGCGAAAAGTTGCTGTTCGACATTAAGGCCATGGAAATGGCCTATCACGACCTGAATCAGCGTGAATACGAGCTCACAAAACACGTCAGCCTTCGTCAGGTCAACCCGCTGGCTCTGGTTCAACTACGCGCAACCGGGAGTTGCAGCTTCACTCTGCCTGAAGAGCTGTTTGACATGGACGGCCCTGGACACTACTTTCGCCGCATCAAGTACATTGCACTCACTCTTCCTTGTGTCGCAGGCCCCTACACCAGTGTGAATTGCACGCTCACATTGCAGAAGAGTTCCATCCGAATCAGTGCGAATGTGGGCACGGGATATGGTCGCGCTGGATCTGACGATAACAGGTTCAACGACTACTACGGCACTCTCCAATCCATCGTCACCAGTTCCGCCCAGGCAGACAGCGGCCTGTTCGAAACCAACTTACGCGACGAACGCTATCTACCTTTTGAGGAAAGCGGCATCGCGGGCAGCCAATGGCAACTGTCTCTTCCGTCGGACGTACGGCAGTTTGACTTCGATACCATTACCGACGTCGTCCTGCACGTCCGCTACACCGCTCGCGAGGGCGGCGAAGCGCTCCAGGCCGCCGCTACCAAGAACCTGCAGGGCCTGATCAATAAAGCTCAAACCGTCGGATCGGTTTGTCTGTTTTCAATCCGTCACGAATTCCCCTCGCAGTGGGCGAAATTCCAGAGCTCCACTATTGGGGGAACAACTCTGACGGCAGAATTGCAGATCACGTTACTACCCGAACTCTACCCATTCTGGGCCCAGCAACTCGTAGGCGCCGCTCCAGCCAAAGCGGTTGGATTTTTGGCCGAAATGTCTCCCACAGACAAGACTACGACCGTAAACATCTACGACAAGGCAGACAAGACGGGTAACAACGATACCTTGGCTCAAAATCCATCGCTAGGAAATCTCCTCTCGGGTAATCTGGCAAAAATCGCTCTTCCTGCAACGGTTACGGATGCTGCCCACCCTCCTCTTACCGTCTACTTCGACGACAACTCGATGGAGGACTTGTGGTTGGCGATTACGTGGGGGAAACCTTGATCGTTGAAAGATCGAACCTTGAGAAAACATTTTGGTTGACGTTCCGTCTCCACAGCGAAATCATTGACGTGCGGGGCGAGCCATCGGTTTCTGTTAGCGTTGCCCTTCCCAACCGAAAACAGGCCGGCCTCTGCCCTAGCAGCAGAGGCCGGCTTTTTTAGCTCAAATCTGGACGATAAGTGGACTATCGTTGGACCATGAATACCAATATCGTTTGCTGCCCTGAAATCAAACCGCCTGCAACTCGCTGATCAGTCGAGCCTTGTTGCAGAAATCAACGCGACCGCCCACAATCGCACACGGCCTTCACACGGCAGAGGCCGGTCGAAACTGACCGCTTGATCGGCGCGAATGCGTCGAAATGAGAGTGCCCAGCCTGCAATGGTAGAGCGCAGCCTTTTCAGGGCTACGATCTTCTTGTTCGATAGAACGGCTTCGCGCTGTACGAAGAGCCGAATCAAAATATGACGATTGGGAAGCCGACCACCCTCGCCCGCTAATCTCCCGACTAGCCGGTCTGCGTCCGAGAGTACCCAATCAGCCGCGGTGTTCAGCTCAGTTCAGTTCAGGAGGCAGAGGCGAAACGGCTGCTGGTTCTGATCGCGCTGCTGGTTGGGGCTGCACTGGCGTGCAAATGCGCAGAATCCCAGACGACCTTCCAACCTTATTCTTGTAGGATAGTAGCGGGCCGACTGGTTGCCGAGGTGGAGCAATGAGGCAAAAGCTTGCTGTTTTGGTCGCGTTCGTATCGCTGGCAATCCCTGCCCAGGTGTTCGCAAAAGCGGATATTTGCAGAATTGCGATCAAAGATGCGGATCTCAAGACACCAATCGAAGTCACCGACTTCAGGAATTTCAAAGATGTTGATCTCAATGTATGGGCGGGCCCAGGCGCAGAGATCAACGGCAAAGAGCAGACTGAAGGGTTCATCCTTGACTGGTCACAGACTGTTACGGAGCGGCCAAAAGGACTTCAACGCTACGAAGTATCTTTCTACGCGAAATTCCCCGACGAGAAATTAGTCTATGTAGTCTTGTACGAATATGATCCCGCCACGGAGCGAGGTTACATCTACTTGCCGGGCAGGGGTGACGATTGGTATGGGCTTAACATGGGGACGATTGCCCATGGTGTACAGGGGCACTATGAGGGGCACTGGTATCGCGCTCTGAGTAGGTGGGACAGGGTTGCGAGGCCGCTGATCGAGTCTGCCAGGCCAATGGCTTCAAGCCCCGGCTTGGACTAGCCTTCTTCCGACAAGTTCGGGTGAACCGAAACGGCGTCGATTGTGCTGATCGTGGGCGCTCTCTTTCTTGCGTCCTACTTGCATCCTAAACAGATTTCATCCTGGAAGGTAACCTGAGAAATGCGTCGCAGAGATCTCCTGAAAGCGGCCGTGTTGCTTCCGGCACTGGCTCAAGGCGACATTACCGCCGGCCTCGCGCAGGACTGTAACTGCGGCTTCGCGCCGCCGCCTGCGGACCGCCTGGATCAAGGCCCGTTTGACATCGATCAGGACCAGGGCTGGCAAACCGTGCTGTTTACGACGCCTTCCGAAAAACCCCTGCGAAATCCGGGACTTGGGCTCGTCGGCTATGCCTGGGAAGAGAGCGGGCCGTCTCTGCCGGCGCGGGCTGGTCGGGAATCGCTCGAACAGCACGTGGAGAAAATATCGAGCCTGCCCTTCGTGGATGTCCTCTACATCCGCTGTGATTGGCGCAACGTGCAGTCGCGCGCCGGACGCCTCGATCTCGATCCGGTGTGGGCCTTGACTCTGGATGCGGCCAAACGGAAAGGACTTCGCGTCGCGTTTCGGGTGCAACTTTCCAACGAATCGTTTCAGCCAGAACAAGTTGCTCTGCCTCCGTTTCTGCGCGACCGCGTGCCGCTGGTTACAATCGGGCGCATACCGGGCAAGGGAAACGCGGAATACCGTGAACCGCGCTACGATCATCCGGAATTTCAGAAAGCATTCGCTGAGCTGAACGATCTGCTGGCCGCCGAGTTTGAAGGCAATCCCTTGATCGAATGGATGGACCTGATGCAGTACGGATTCTGGGGCGAGGGACACACCAGCAACTATCCCAATCCTTTCCCCGACTTCGTAACGGCCCAACGAACCTTCGTCAGCATGACCGCGCGACAGTTGGAAACATGGAAAAGAACACCGGTCGCCGTCAATACCCAGCCTGACATCAGCAACGTGGGGAATCGCACGGTAATCGACATGGCTGTGCGGGCAGGGGCCTGGATGCGCTCCGACAGCATTATTGTCGAAGAGCCAATTCAGATCGACGAACTAGCGAACCGGCCGCCGTGGATCGCAGCGATCCTGGAAGACGGCTATCTTCGCCAATACGATACGCAGAAATTGAAACTTGATGCAGCCGGAATCAACGAACTGGAAAACTACATGCTCCACGTTCCGGACCTGCGGGCGAATTATTGGGGGCTGTGGACGGAGGCTGACAACCTGGCGCGCTACAACGAAATGTATCCGCGCGGATTCGAACGCCTGCGCGCCAGCATGGGATACCGTCTCCGGCCTTCCTGGGTCTGGGAACGCAAGCGTTATGGCGCCTTCGAATTGATCGTCTGCGTCAGCAACCGGGGAGCGGCCGGGGTTCCGGGAGTGCTTTGGCTTCAGTTGGAAAGTCCCGACAAGAAATTAAGTCGGCGAGGAGCTCTGGATGCGGGGCATCCGCATGGCGGCGGACTTCGGCAAGCTTCGTTCCTTCTTCCCAAAGATTACAGCGGCAAACTTTTTCTGTCGGCTGAGCTGGAGATTCGTCCCGGCGTGAAAAAGCCGATTGCGTGGGCATGCGAACAGCCGGTCAACGACAACGGCGCAATTACAGTTGAATTAAAGAGCGAGAACGATCGGGGTTGGCGAAAGGGCGTCTGATCTGAAGACCGCCCTTCGACTCAGATTGGGCGAACTCACACTCGTGCAAGCCGCAACCGCAGATTGGAAAGTTCCCGCCTCTCCACTCGTAAAACTCCCTTCGCATTAGTGCGAATCCGTTCCGTCCCCGCTGTCACGCCGGGAAGCACGGCCGCAGGCGAAGACGAAACATTGAGGCCGCCGAAGTTGAGTTCGTAAATGCAATTCGGCTGCAGACTGGTAATGATTAACGATTCGCAAGCCAAGTCTAGTAGAGACACTTCCCCGGAACTGACCATCGAACCTGCCGTGCTGAACAATACGATTGGACCACGCTCGAAGGCAGCACCCTGAAAATGAACACCATCCAACAGTTCCGTTCGTTTTTTTCCAGTCTTCCCTGTGCCGCCAATTTCGAATACATGAAGGAAGAAGTCTTCCTCCGCCGGTAAGGCGGGTGATACTTCGACTCGCCAACTGCCGGGCACAACGTTTTTGTGGTTGGACGGGAGAATCTTGTTGAAGTCCTCGCCCCAAAACAGTTTCCACATGCGCCGAAGCTTGGGATCTTCCGGCAACGGTGCACCCTCGGCGGGCTCAAGCGGCCAGCTTTCTCCCGATCCCCACGCTCCTCCGTGGTCATCGCCCGGATTATAGAACTCGTTTCCCTTCCCACCCCTCGTCGTCACCACCCGCTCCCTGGGAAGAAGCGCATGCACCAGCAACTCCCCCGATCCCTCCACAAAGCGAAACATTTTGGCGTTGCGAAAATCTTGGGCCGTCGCCGAGCTTGTGCTGCCGGCTTGATCCACCGTAGGCTGATTCACGCCGTGAAGTAGCCAGGTCTTCCGAAACGATGGGTCCGTGCTGACGACGTGATCAAAGACAAACAAGATTCCATGTTCCGGAGCATAAAGAATTTCGCGGGTGAACCGCCGGACTTTGGTGCGGGCATACGCGTTACTCGCATCCCCCATGGCGTAGTGATAGTGGCCGGGAAGATGATCGACCACGAGCATGGAGCCGAGGTTCCAAATTTCGCGCGTGCGATTCCAGTCCTCCGGGCTCCGTATGGTGTTCCAGTAGCGCGAGGAATCCATGCGTTGCCCACCGTCGTTAGCCGCGGGCAAGACATTGTCTGACCAGAAATGTTTTTCCGCGGGATCGTAAACCAGGATGGAATTATGCGCCACCGTGCGACGGTAGTAATTCAGATAGTGCGGACTTTCCGTGTCGGTGTAATCCGCACCGCTGTCGATGGCAAGATATCCGCCACGGTAAATCGTGAATTGATTTTGATCGAGGTGCTGGTGCTTGGCGAAATAGGGCCCGCAATCGAACTCGATCCAGGTCGATTCCGGCTTCCAACCATCCCGCATCACGAGATGCCCGACACCTGAGAAGTAGCGCTGGCGCGGCAACTCCTCTTCACTACTCAGAGCAGGATCCCGTGGAACAACCTCCGGATCATCCCACAGAAACTCCAAAACCGGCAGCACCCAATCCTTGACGAAAAAACCGCTTTTGCGCAGAAGCCAGGCGCTGTACGGATCTTTGAAACGATTTACCGCATAACCCACAACGGCCGTGTCTCGCGAATCCAGAATCGGATATTCGTTGTCTCCCTCGCGCGATGGCGTCCCGTCGGGAAGAAGCTTGTACAGATACGTAGTGCCCATGTTGCGAAACACCGGGAACTGGTACGCAGGATCCACACCGGTGGTGGTGCGCTGCAATTCCGCGATCATCGTCATCGACGCCCAGGTGATGCGCATGTAGTCCATCGATTCGTGGTAGCTGCCCTCTGGGCTCACGACATTTGTAGTTTCGAGAATGTTCGCCAAACCCTTCTCAATCTTTTCGTGCCAAGTCCGATTCGATGTTCGATTCAATGTTCGATTCAATTCGGAATAACCTTCGACGGCCGCAGTGGTGAAGGCGGCGAGAGCGAGGTAGCGCAAAGCATAGTTGTGATATGACATTTCTCCGGGATCGGAAAAATCGGGAGTGGCGATCATGGCCGCCGCCCCTTCTTTCAACTCGCCGGCCACTCGATCTTTTAATGCGTGGTCAAAACCTGGGAAGGTTAGCAGCCAGTCGAATGCCAGCGACCACCGGGCGTAGTCGACCCACGACCGCGACGGCTTTCCGCCGGCGGTCACGTGTTGGGTTCGCATCGCGTCTACCGCACGTTCGGCGAATGTCTTGTTCCCCGTGAGTTGCCACGAGAGTGCCCAACCTTCCATGTCTTCCGATGGGCGTCTCCCGGCCGCGTAGCGTGCCTTCAACAGGGACAGACCCGTGAACGGATCCGCTTCCGCAATCAAGAGTCGCGGATGGCGAACCGTTCCTTGCGCGCGCATGGGCCATCTCTCGGCCAGCACCGACAAGGCCACCGCCGTGATGAAGTCACGCCTTCGCATAAATCATTCTTCGGTACTCGTAATCCACCTAGTGCGCGGCGTCAACTTGCTCCCAACGCTCCGCAATCCAGAGAAAGAAACGGAAGGCAAACGAAAGCTGGCTTTGTTTTGAATTCCCGGCAGCCTTCAGGAAAACCTGCGAAAGCTCGGTGGATGCTACGATCTGCGTGCTTCGCGCATCCCTGTCGTTTGCCTGACATTTTCTTTCTTCTCTCCAGCCTGCGCAAGTGTATAACTATGCGGGCCGCCATTTCGCGGGCTACCACGATCAGACGTACTCAACCTTTGAGGATCAAGAATGCGAAGTGTTAAAGATTCTCGTCTGTTAGCGGAACAACGGCGCCGAAGAATTGCAGATCTCATCGAACAAAAAGGCCAGATCACGGTTGGCGATTTGGTGGAGAAATTCTCAATTTCCGCAGTGACGGCGCGTGCGGATCTGGACGTTCTGTCGTCCCAGGGGTTGGTAGTGCGCTCGCACGGGGGCGCAGTCCGGCAGGTAGAAGCAACCCAGGAATATCCTCTGCGTTTGAAGAAGAGCCTGCACCATGCGGAAAAGGTTCGAATCGGGCGAGCGGCGGCGGATCTCATCCAGGACGGTGAAACCGTAATTTTGGATTCGGGAACAACCACGGCGGAAATCGCCAAGCATCTGAAAGCCCGGCGGCTGCGGTCCGTTACTGTCATCACCCACGCCCTGAACATTGCCAGCGAATTAATGGATGCCGCAGGCATTTCCGTGATCATGATCGGTGGACTCCTTCGTCCCGTGTCTTGCTCCTTCGTGGGACCGCAGGCGGAGTCGATGCTCAGGGAGTTTCGCGCCGATCGTCTGTTCCTGGCGGTCGACGGCTTCGACCTCGATATTGGCCCATCGACTCCGGACGTGCTGGAGGCCCAACTCAACGGCCTGATGATGGACATTTCCCAAGAGGTCAACGTGGTGGCCGACTTCAGTAAATTGGGCCGCAGGAGTGTTTCCCGCATCGGCCCGCTCTTAAGAATCCACCGGTTAATTACTGACACCCGGGCGCCCGCCGAATTCACCGAAGCGCTGCGCAAGTCAAAGGTTGAAGTCATCACGGCGTAGCTTCATTGCGTAACTTCATTGCGGAGTTTCCGCCATCGCCAACCTGGTGAGGTGATATGCCAGCATGCGGTCGGGCAGCAGCAATGCCTTTCGAAATCGCTCGGCTGCCTCCGCGGTCTGACCGAGTTCCTTGGCCAGGGATGCCGCCGAGTATTCCCACCAGCTCGGGTAGCCGCTGGTATTGGCTCGACTTTCCGCCTGCTCCAGCGCAACTCGCAGGCGATCTTGCCCTTGCGGCTCATCGAAGCCATGCAATTTCCGCGCCGCCAACCACGCCCACTTAACCTGGTCGGGACCAGTAGCCGAGGAGGCGAGTTCGAATTTTGCCTTGGCCTCAGCCGCTTCTCCACAACTGGCAAAGACGGTGCCAAGCAAATAGCTGGTTCGTGCAGATTGCAGAATCGGCTCCAGCCCATCGCGCGTGAAGGCCAATCCTGGCACTTCTGAGCCCAGGTGTTCAGCACCCGTCAGAGCATCGCGACAGCGTCCTTCTCTAACCGAAGCCAGTACACGCATCAACTGCACTTCGATCCACACCTGGCGAACATTGGTCCCACCCTCTTCACGAGGAAAGAATCGGTTGTGGAAGAGTTGCGTGGCGCGTTCAACATTTCCCGCCTCCGCCAGATTGAGAATCAACTCGAAGATCAGCGACGGCGGCGCGGCGTCCATCTGCGGATATTTCTCGAGCGCTTCCACTCGCTCGCGCGCCGGCCGCTTCAGCAGGCTAAGAGCCTGGTCTATGCCCAGGTAGATCGAGATGTTGGTCGGATCCCTGCGCAACCCGTCGCGAAAGGCGGCGAGCGCCTGTTCAGGATCATTCTTTATATGAAGCAATGCCGTCCCCATGCTGGCATCTAACACGGGGGGCTCGGGGCCAGCCTTGCGAGCTTTCGACCATTCTTCGAGAGCGGAATCCGTCAACCCGCGGGAGAAATAAAACGTCCCTAACAGATAGTGCGCAGTGACGTCCGAGGGATTCGCTTGCAGAACCGCACGCAGCACGGCAAACTCCACCGCAGTGCTGGGGAAAATATAGGCCGTCGACAGCTTCGCGGCGGCACGGTAGTCGTCCGCTCCTGACTGTTCAAGTTTCTCCCGGCAGAAGCCACGAAAGTAGGCAACCATGGGATGATCCGCTGGAGCCACCGCGCCCGGCTCACTCTGATCACTAACGGGCCGTGGATATTGCCTCGAAAGCACATTCCAGGCTTTCTGGTAAAGGCCCAGCCGGATATACTCCGCAGCCACGTTCAGCACGCGGTTGGAATCGCTGGCGAGGTGGGCAAGGTCGGGGGTGCCGAGTTCTTCTCGAAGAAAGGAGCTGAGCGGAAAGCGAGTCAGCCCTTCCCGCACCATCGCTCGCCCCTCTTCGGACTGGCCTGCAGAACCCCTAACCGCAGTTAACTCTTCCAGCGTACGAAGATCATCCGGATGAGCACGCAGCGCTTCCACCAGATGGCGCTCGGCGGCGCGCAAATCGCCGTTTCGCGCCAGCCATTCGCCCAGCAATAGAGCAGCCGCGGAATCGAAAGACGGAAGGCGCTCGGCCTCTTCGAACGCGGCGCGCGCATGATCCGACTCTCCCAAGCCATCGTAAGCGATCCCCAGATAGTAAGAGACTTCCGTGTCGGTAGTATCGCGGGCACGCACCGGCTCCAGATATTGCTTAGCCTCCGCGAAACGTAGCAGCCCAGCCGCCAGACGCCCAGCTGCCTTCTGTGCTTCGAAGCTGTCCGGAAACTTCGCCAGCGCTTCCTTGTAGGTTTCGAGGGCGCTCAAGTTTCGACCATTCACCTCATCGTCTTTGCCCAGTTGAATCCAATCATCGACGGTTCGCTTGTCGGGATCGGGAGAGCGGTAAGACGGCTGTGGGCCGACGTGAATCTCAGATTCAGAGGTCCAATCGTATTCACCCTCAGTCTGCTGCAGGAGAGTTGCTCCCTTGTCGTCCTGAATCGCAATCGTGTATTTGGCCTGTGAGTCGGCATTCGGAAGTTCATGGATCAAGGTTCGCTCTGGCATCAGATCGGCCGTCTCGCGAAACTCCTGCTGCTTGCCCTTCAGAATCGATACCGTCGCCTGTGGGATGGGATGGTTCGCATTGAATCCGATGATCAAACTGCTGTCTTTCCGGATAAGGCTCGCTACTCCAGACAGATTGGCGCGCGAGATTCCGCCAATCTCTCGCGCCGGCATCCAATACTCTGAGAAGTGAATTGCCTGGCGAGGCTCAAGAAAAGCATAGGTCTCCTGATTTCGGAAGAGGCCCGCCTGCACTTCGAGATAACCGCTGTTATCGTCGGAGAGAGCCTTGCGCCAGTCCAAACCATCCGCATCAACTCCCCACGACCAGATTTTTCTTGCCGGAACTTCTTCATAATCCGCAAAATGTACGGTCCCCGTATTGGTGTGGGGATTCCACACTCCCATGAAATTTTCCCGGCTGCCATAGCTGAACATCGAAACCGGGCCTTTGGTGTGATTGCGGACGATGCTGTAGTCCACGCCATCCTGATCCACCGGCCAAGTGTGGATTTCGGTAAAGCCGTGGGTGGCGGCGAAGCGCATCGGGTACTCGATCCGCGAATCGTCCCACGCCGGAACTCCGGCATTGTTCCACCAGTAGAAACGGTGGCGCACGTCGCTGCGGTTACTGAGCGTAACCCGCTGTTCAAGCACCGTCGATTTTGGGCGGAGCATCAACTCCACCGTCCACTCCATGCCGTAGACGCGGTCAATATTGCCGACACTCACGGAGGCGCTGCCATCATCGTGTTTCGCAAACGCAAAGTTGACGGGCGACATCGTGACCCAATTGTGCGAGACCGGAAAATTGAACTCAATTCCGAATGCGGCCCACGCTCCTCGATAAGCGATCGCCGCCTTCTTGATCGAGGGATTGGCATAAAACATCGACTTGCCGGAAATTTTATCGACGCAGGTGTAAAGGTGGCCGCCAATGTCGGGCAGGACGGTGCACTTCAGATATTCATTCTCGAGATAGATCGCTCGCCAGTCATGGTCAGCCCGCCGGCTGGTCAGGTTATTGCGCAACGTATAGGGATAGTTGAACCGCCCAGTGGTCAACTGGTCGAACGGCGGATTGGGATCAGGCAGCCCCTCTTCGTAAGTCGGCAGAGTGAGCGTCCCTTGCCAGACACGCACGTCCGATTGAGCGGCCCACGCCGAGGCCGCTAATCCTAAGAGAGCGATTTGCCAGAAGATGCGCATTTAAAGTCGCAGCAGGCGCGCAGCGTTTTCATAATAAACTTTGCGCAGGATGCTGTCGGGTAGGTCAATGCCGTAGATTCGCCAGCGTCCCTGCGGAGGTATTTTCGCCGGAGCGTAGTCGAAATATTCGTCGTTCGTCTCAAGAAATCGGTAATAGATTTCGTACAACTGGTCGTTGAACACTTGTTGAGGATACTCGTCGCCGTGTGGCGTCGCATCCGTCGCGAACAGGATTCGATCCTGATACTTGTCGAAAAACTTTCTGGAGGTTACCGGCTGCCTCCCCAATTCGCCGACGCGCGCGGCGATGTCGACCGACATGTTGGGAAACCGGTCGAGATTTTCACTTACGTTTTGCAGGTCTTCCGAGAAATTGCCCACATGCAGCGTCACAAATTGAGTATTCGGATGCCGGCCAATCACCCGGTTGCGAGCGGCGATTAATTCCGCGTTGCTGGGAAAGTCTCCCCCACAGAACGACCAGTCGGGATGATTATTCAGCTCCTCGTAACGCTCGTTGAAGCGATCCGTCGGCGTGAAAAACGCGATCGGGTCGGAAATGTGAATGGCCACGGGAATGTTTAGTTGTCCGCAAGCGTCCCACATGGGATCGAAACCAGCATCATCAATTTTGACCAGTGAGCCCGAGGTGATATTTTCACGAAGATAGAGTCCCAAAGTCTTTAGAATTTTCAGCCCGCGTGCCCCCTCCCGATGAGCACGCTCGATCGCTTGCACCTGTAGCGCGGGATAATTCGGTTCCTTGAAACGAGAGTAGGACGGCTCGGTGAACGTATAAAAGCGACCAGGAAACGCACGATCGTATTTCGCCACGGCCTCGGCGAGGCCATGCTCGTATCCACCGGTCAGGTTGACCATCGCGCGAATGTTCTTGCGGTCCATGACGGCGAGCAGTTCCTGGGGAGTTCCCAGGTATTCACGATCGGGGGAGAGTTCCACTCCCTTTTCTGACTTGGTCGAGACGGATATGTGAGTATGGAAGTCAATGCAGGGAAATTTCGAACGCTCGACGCGGGATTCATGCACGCGGAGCATACTTCTGGGCTCATACTGCGAAAGTTCCAAAGGCGCTGGCCCAGTCGCGGGCTGCCCCTCATTCTCGGCAGCAACTCCTGACACAGCGGCCGCCGAGGCCCTGCCGACTTCAGTCCCACAGCCCGCGACCAGGCCCACTCCATACAACCACTGACGCCGAGTGATCACGGATATCTCCTCTGGCTATTGTCCAGGCTCCAGCACGGGCGTAGCGATATCCACGGGTCGAGGTTGTCCTTTGATCGAACCGTGCCATACGCTCCCGCCGAAGGTTGTGATGTAGACCTCATCCCGGAACAGCGGATCGGGAATCACCCGTTGTCCCCACTTAAAGTTGAATCCCGGAATGCGAGACCAGTGCAGCCCGCGGTCGGCCGATCGCCAGGCAGACGATTCAAAACCTGCCGCATAGAGAACGTTGGGATCCTTGGGATCGACGGTAACATCGTAAATGTGTCGATCTTTTTCGAGCACCGGTTTCCAGTTCTTGCCGCCGTCTTCCGAGAGAAAGATTCCACCGCCGTCCCCGTGTTCTCCCGTAGCTCGCGCCCATGCAGCGAGGTAGAGACGATCCGGCGATTGAGGATCGATGGCGAGTCCGTTCGGTCCGTTCGTGCCCTCAGGCAACGAAACGGCTTGCCAGTGCTCCGCTCCGTCGGTCGACCGGTAGAGTGCGCCATCGCCGGCGTTGCCGATACTTCCATCTTCCGACCGGCGCGCGATCACAACATAAAGCGTGCCATTCGAACTTCGCGCCAACCGCCACGCGAATGGCTCGTGCTGCGTGATGCCAGTGTTCTTCAGGGCCCACGTGTGGCCGCCATCGGAACTCTTGTAAACGCCGCGGCCAAATCCGGCGACGTATAATACGCGCGCTTTCACCGGGCTGGTGGGGTCGAGAAGAATATGGGTCGCCGCGGTCTCGTCCATCCCCGTATTTGATTTGGTCCAGTTCTTGCCGCCATCATTGCTGATGCACACGCCGCCTTTGTAATTCAGCACTGAATTGTGCCGCCACATCTTCGGGCGAGGAATATCGTGGGTGTAGCTGTTCACGCTCCACATCCGCCCTCGCACCTCAGGGTCGAAAACGATCCAATACGTCGTGTTCATCCACTCGCTGGGCACACCGGCCGTCGAACTCATCCATGAGACGCCACCGTCCTCACTGCGGAAGAGTCCGATATCGGTGTAGGTAATGAACTGCCGCTTTGGATCGAACGGATCGAAGTGAATTCCGTAGCTGTTGGTGACGTCGAGGCCTCGGCTCGTCCAGCCGGAGTCATCAGCCTTGCGCGAATACACCGCTGTCCAGGTAGCGCCGCCATCGCTGGTCCGCATGGTTCGTCCCAGGTCGGTACCGTAGGCTAAGTTGGCGTCCTGTTGAGCCACCGTAAGACTCAGAGGATTTTCTGCCCAGGCCGGCCCGAAGCGTGGAGTGATCCAATTGTCATCCACGTTCTTTGCCGCTACGCCGGATTCTTTCCATACTAACTGCCAGTTAGCGCCGGAATTTGTAGTTTTCGCAACGCCTAGCCAAGTATTTCCATCGAGCGTCAGATGATCGTAGGAGACATACGCCGTCTCCGGATGATGCAGACTGGTAGCAATGGCGCGCACTTTCCCGCCTGCGCCAGGCAGCTCGCTCTTAGTCCAGTTCGCGCCTCCATCCTTGGAGATAAAGATTCCCTGTTCCGAAGTGGCATAGATGATCGGCGCAGCCCCAAAGCCCAGCGAAACGTCATTGGCTGCCGCGGGAAGCAGAAGACTACGCACGCCTCCCGCGCCAGTCACTGCGATCGTGTGATGGCTTGCCAGAAATAAAGTTCGCGCATCGGCCGGGGAATGTGGGTCTACCCAGATCCGGCGGGGAAGATCGGGCAGGTTCAGCTGTTTCTTCCAACTCTTTCCGTAATCGCGCGAAATGAAGAGAGCGGGACTCTCCTTCGTACCGGCAGCCACATAAAGAACCTGTGAGTTGGAGGGATCAACCGCCAGCGCTGCGATCGTGCTCAATGGATCGGGATCGGCAAGGATCTGCTCGTCGGAATGGTCCGAGTTCATCTTGACGCCCTTCACCGCCGAAGGGCTGGGATAAACCAGATTCCAGTGTTGGCCGGCGTCCGTGCTCCGCCACAAACCCGTCGCGTGAGCGTAAATAGTCTTCGCATCCAGCGGATCGAAAACAAAGAAATCTACAACGCCGCGCAGATTGAACATCCGCCAGGTGCTTCCGCCATCATGAGTGATGTAAGAGCCCGTCATGTCGCAGGAGATCAAGACGGTGTTGGGGTCGTGAGGGCTGATGGTTGGATTGAACATTGCCCCGCCGCCCCCCGGTCCAATGACGCGAAAATCCCCGGGCCGCTCCGCAAACGCGCTGGTCAAGCACACTACTACGAAAATTGCGCGAAATAGATGGAGTCTCATCGGCTCAGAAGTCTGGGCAACTCGACCATCTTGGAACTGCCTGGTACGAAAACAGTTCTTGTCGCTAGAAGGTAACTCTTAAACGTAAGCGTATCGTGCGCTGGCTGAGCACGCCCTCTTGCTGAAAGCTCTGCGTCAGCTGGCCAAAAGCCGAATTGACGTTGATGTTTACAGGGTCGGTGATCGGCAACACCTGTCCCGTCGTTTGATCGACAGTGATGTTAAAGTCTCCGACTTCTGCGAAGGTGCCCCCACCGCCCCCGAAGTTGGCATCGGGCGCCAGCAGAGGGTGATTGAAAATGTTATCGAAATCTGCTCCCAACGTCGCAACCACGCGCTCTCCGAATGGAAAGGCTTTGTGAATACCCAAATTCACGCCCCATGCTCCTGGCCCAACCAGCATGTTTCTCTTGGCTACTGCCGGATTGCTTAACAGGTCGGCCCCGACCGAGGGCAGCCCAAACGCACTGGAGTTCCAAATGATGGCGTTACTCCCCTTCTTTCCGGTATTGATGTTGTTGTTCAACACCAGTGGGCGGAATGAGGGCTCGGCGTTGAAATCTCCCACTGCATCAATCGATGAAACCGCGATGTTCCCGGGTTCGACCGGATCGCAGTCGTCGCAGATCCAGAACGGGGTAAAGCCTTGTCCGGACTTGGCGAACATATTGAAAGTCGTCTGCCAGCCCCCCAACAAGGTATCGGCCAGTCTTGAGAACGAGTTGCCAATCCGATGGTTTCGTCCGATCGGCAAATCATAAAGTCCATAGGCAATGAAACGGTGCTTGGAGACGTAACCATCAGTGCCGTAATCCGAGTTCGGGCTAAATGGGTTGTAGGCGATTCCCCCCAGGCTGGAGTTCGCGGTGTCCAACGCGGTGCTCTTCTGATCGAGATATGTGTAGGACATATCCAGCATGAGGCCGCTCTTGTAACGCCGCGTGAATTCGGTTTGGAAGGAGTTGGAGTTGGCATGCCCGAAGTTTCCGTAGGTGAGCAGAAACTCTCCGATCACCGGGAAAGGCAATCGAGCCAAGTCCTGATCCGAGTAGGCGCAGTCTCCCTGCGTAGGATCGCAAATCGGCGGAGGAGTACCGGTTCCGATCCCCTGGGTGGTGCCGAAAGGAGTAGTGTTGGGAGCAAGTTCATCCAAGTCCTTGCCTGCAATCAATCCGCTCATGTGTGTGCCGAGATAAGATACCCGCAGAGTTCCGTCGCGAATGATCTCGCGTTCAAACGTAACGTTGTACTGCTGGATGCGTGGAGTTTGGATGCCTAATGGTATGGCATTGGCGGTCACAGAATTGCCAAACCCCTTCAGGGTTCCACCCGTGATCGGACTGATTCCGTCTTGCGTGGGGCTTGGCCACCCCTCGAGCGTAGTTCGCGACGTAACGCCCTGATTGAATGGGTTGGTTCCGATGGCGTCGCGGATCCCCTGTGCCGCGGAAGTCGGATAGAAGACGCCCCAACCCCCGCGCAACACCGATTTGTCCCCTATCTTGTAGGCGAAGCCCAGGCGAGGTGCGAAATTATTATTGTCGGTATGGACAAGACCACGGCCCAATCCGGCCTGCGAAGCGGTGATATATCCATAGGCGGCGATCCGCGTGTCCAGGTAGGGCAGCGTTCTCGTCGAAGGAATGATGAACACTCCCGGATTTCCGTTGGGGTTCGTGCCTGTGGGGTCGAAGTTGATCAGCAGGTCGCTTTTTTCGATAAAAGGAGTCGCCAAATCGTAGCGAAGGCCGAGATTCAAAGTGAGCTTGGAAGAGATCTTCCAGTCGTCCTGAGCGTAGTATCCTTCCTCCCAGTTGTAAACATTCATGGGAGGGCGCGCCTGCAATACGTAGCTAGCGTTATTCGGGGGCAGACCGAGGAGGAATTCGGTGAACGGATCCGCATTAGTGTCGAAACAAGAAGCGTTGGGATTAGCGTCCGTAGCCGCGCAAGTTGTCGGTTGGGTATACGTCATGGAACCGCGCGGGTTTCCACGGTTGAGAGCAAACCCGTCCACCGCTTGATTGCGCACGAAATCCGCACCCATTCGCAGATTGTGTTTCCCCAATACCCAGGTCAGTGTGTCGCCGAAGGTGATCAGATCCTGATCCTGTGGCCGAAACGTATTGCGCCCGCCGTTGGTGAAAGTCGCAAAGGTTTTGCTGAAGTTGATGGCGGGATGCCCGAAGGTACCGAGTGCAAATTGACCGACCACCGATCCATAAGCAGCGATATCAGCCGCGTCAAAACCGATGCCGGAAAGAAAGCCTTCCAACGTGGTGTTGCTGTGTTCCAGCAAATTCTGCTTGTTGAATCCACCGCGCGCTTCGTTGACGAGAGTCTGGCTAAAGATACGCGTGTAGGAAAGTTGGACGGTTTGGTTTTGACGATTATTCTGCGTCAGACCAAGTCCCGTATACGGGGCTACAACCGGACTCGTCGCGCTGGTTTCCGCTGACGTGTTGTAGCTGACATAGACGTGATCTTTCTCACTGAAGTCATGGTCGAGCCGCAGAGAACCTGTGTCCAGCGTATCCCGTCCAGACAACTGCGTCTGGTAGTTCGGAATCCGGCCGGTCCCGTTCGGGTTAATGGGCGCAGACAATCCGATGTGTGGAAAGTACTTGGTGATCAAGCTTTGCACCGACGGATTCAAGAGTTCTGATGGAATCTGAATAAACTGCTGGCCCGCCCCGCCAACAGTATCCGTAGCGATCTCTTGTGCAGTGAGTGGCGTGCCTGAGGGAACATCCGGTTTGTCCGCATCGGGCAACAGGGAAAAATTTCCCGTCCATAATGACGGATGAGGAAGTGTCGACGATTGGATATTCACCGGCGACACGTCGTAGTCCCGTTCATACGCCGCAAAAAACCACGTACGTTTTAGTCCTTTCACAGGACCGCCGATGGCTCCTCCCAGATCGTTGATGTTGAAATAAGGCGAGCCATTCGTGGCGTTTTGATCCTGCAGGGAGAGTGCAGCCAGGGCAGAATTAGCATTGTTATAGAAAAGCGAACCGTGAAACTGATTTTGCCCACGTTTGGTGGTAATGCGGATGTTGGCCGTGCCCGCATATTCGGCGCTAAAGCTGTTGGAGAGAACGGTCAACTCGTCGACCGCCTCGAGAGAAGGCTTGCTGTCGGTTTGCGAACCGAAAATGCCCCCGTTCGAGCGCTGACCGTCTACTGAGAAACTGCCGCCATAACTTTGCCCGCCGATGAACTTGAAATCTCCCGGTTCGTCCGCTCCCGTGATATTCGGGTTCAAGTACAAGAACGAATAGATATCGCGGCTATCGCGAGGCAGGTCGATCACGGACTGATGACCGATGGTGTCGCCGATGGTGGGATTCTCGGTATCGATGGTCACCGCTTCCGCTGAGACCTCAATCTTTTGCGCGCCTCCGGACACTCGCAGGGTTATATTGACCCCGACAGTCGCACTTCCGTTGACCACCACATCGGTGATCTCTTGCGTATTCATCCCGCTGGCAGTGACCGTTAGCTTATAGCGCCCGGACCTCAGACCAAACACCTCAAAATCGCCAGATCCATTTGCGCTGGTCTCCCGCGCGGCGTTGGTATCGAGATCGGTGACGGTCACTTTCGCATTGGCAATGACGGCGCCGCTGGCGTCCTTTACGGTGCCTCGGATTGTGCCCAAGTCAGTTCCTTGCGCGAACAGGAAATGGACGGTGCCCAACGCTGACAGTACGAGGAAGAAGAACGCAAAGCGAGTCAGGGACCTCATGGCGAACCTCCAACGGCGGAGAGCTTGTATCGCCGAGCTTTTATCACACTTCGATACGAAAAGTAAATAAAGATCACCAAATGAAGAGATATAAGAAATGAAACGCAAGCATTTTGTTTTTGGGATCTCGGCGGCCGGAGGGCCTGGCTGCACCAAAAAGCCCCAGAATCAGGTCTTCACCGAGACCTTCTGGCCCGCGCCTCTTCCAGCTTCCCGGCCATCTCCCAGCACAATTCCACGGAAGGAAACACTTCTTCAATCGAAGGGCCCGCCTGCGCTTTCCGAGTCACGGCCCGAATGAATTCCGAGGCTTCGTCATAGCATCCATTTAGAACGTCCTCTGGCTCGTTCCCGGACGCAGCTTCCGTCAGCACCAAGCGATTCTCGCGAAAACAGCGGACTCCGCGCTCAGTCCCGAACGGGCAAGTGACCACCGCGCGAAAGCCTTCGCCTATCAGTTCGTAGGTTTCTTCGAGCATTCCCGCCGTCGGCAGAACATCCAGGCGCCCGGAAACGCCACTCGCAAAGCTGAGGTCGATCGCATACCATGCCGCGGCTGCTTCGCCTTTCCCGAGTGCGTGGATTTTTGCCTCGGATACGCGACCAGCGATGTAGCGCATGGCGTCGATCGCATGAACCGCCGTCGCCCAGAGAAATTCCGGCTCACGCCGTTCGTGCCGCGACATCACGCAACGCACATAGCGCAAGGGTCCGGCGGCGCGGGTCCATTCCAGGGCTCGGTTGAGAAACGGCATGAAGCGCCGGTTCACGGATACCATGTTGAGCGTCTTCGCGGCCTGGGCTGCAGCCAGTAGCGCCTTCGCCTCTGCCAGCGATGCGCCCAGCGGCTTTTCTACCACGCACGGAATCGCCTGGGTCAGCAACTGGATGCCCAGCTCAGAAATTCTCTCCACTGGAACGACCGCGAAGCAGCCATCCAGCTTGTGCCGCGCCAGCATTTCATTCAAATCGCGGTAGGGATTGAGGAAACCATGCTGCCGGCAAAACATCTGTGCTCGTTCCAGGTCGAGATCGCAGGCCGCGGTCAATTCAATCTCGCCCGGATGCGCAGCCTGGTATCGCGCCAAGGGGACAGCATGGCCGCCCTCCGAGTGCTCTCCGCAACCGATGAGTCCCAGCTGAATCATAAAACCTGAATACCGCGAGTCGCGCCGCGAATCTCACGGCACAGAGCTTCCGCCCACAGCGGACTTTGCCCCGGCAGATGCCTCGCCACGAATCAGATGCAACGACAAGCCAACCGCCAGAGTCAGACCGGCAAACAACAGCACCGTCATTCGCTGGCCGGGTGGAACCGTCAGTAGCAGTAACAGGCTCAACAGCCCGATGCAGGATATGGTCCGGCTCAGAAAGCGAAACACGGGCACGGTGAAATCCGGAGAATCCTTCAATTCGCGGGCGACGTCGATTGGCGTATCCAGATTCTTGAAAAGTCGCGCGCGGGCTGGCGTATCGCCTCGATCAAAGAGCATGCTCAAGAAAAAAGTTCCGAATGATGCCGGGATGATATAGGCCACCTGCTGAATCAACGACCAGTGATAATGGAATGCCCCCAGCATGCCAAGAATCAGGCCAATCGCGAATGACGCGAGACCCGACCACGGCGGCGTCCGGCGCACGGCCAAACCCAGCAGCGCGGGCGGCCCGTAAGCCAACGACATGAGCGTGTTGAAAGTCAGCATGACCTGGAACACGCTTTGCCCGCTGCCTGCCATGACTGCGGCGATCACGATCGTCGCCCCGCCGATGAGGAACGTACTCACCCACCCTGCCACCAGCAACTCGCGATCTCCTGCGTTCTTGCGGAGCAAGGCTTGATACAAGTCTTTGGACAGAATGGCGGACTTGAGATTGAACTGCGCGGATAGGGTCGCCATGGTCGCGCTGAACATTGACGCCAGCATGACACCAATCAGTCCATGGGGCAGCAAGGTCAGACTGGCAACCGCGTACGCACCCTCGCTGGGATTCGCCAGCGAAGGCCAAACCGTGCGCAGGTCGGGATAAACCACGCGCATCGCCATGGGCGGAATAAACCACAAGAACGCGCCCACAAAAAATAGTCCACAACACAACAACGCCACTTTGCGGGCCGAACGTTCGGTGTCGACGCTGAAGTAGCGTTGCGCCATGGCGCTGGTGTTGTATCCAAAGGAAACCATGATGGTCCAGGACACGATGTAGATCCATCCGAACTCGCCGGAAACGTGCAGCGTCTTCATCTCCGGTGGCAGCGAATGGATGAGGCCCGTCACTCCGCCTACCCGCGCGAGCGAGAGGAAACAGAGCACCAGGCAAAACGGCATCAGGATTGACGCCTGCAGAAAATCACTGACCACCACTGCCCAAAGGCCGCCCAAAACGCAATAGAAGATTATGAGCGCGCCAGCGCCGACGATTGTCCAGGTTACGGGAAATCCACACGCGGAAGAAACGAACAGGCTCAGGCCATACAACGTGCTGGCACTGGTAAAAAGCTGGAACGCGATCGTGGTCCATGAGAAAGTCTGATGAGTGGCCAGGTTGAAGCGGCCGGACAAGTATTCCATCACCGTGGTGATCCGGCTGCGCCGCCAGAGTTGAGCAAATATGAAATACCCCAGCAGGAAGCTGAGCGCGTTGCCAATATAGAGTCCCGTGGCCGCTATTCCCGCGCGGTAGGCCACGCCCGCCGCGCCGGTAAACGTCCACGCACTGAAGCCTGACATGAAGCAACTCAGGCCCGCGACCAACCAGGGAACTCGGCTTCCTCCGCGAAAGTATTCAGCTGCACTGCGATTGAAGCGCACCACATACAGCCCCACCAGCACCATGAGCAGCGCGTAAAGAGCAATCACGACGTAATCCACCGCGTTTACGCTGCTCATCTCGATTGATGCTCCGCCCAGCCCTTATACTTTGTTCCGCGAAAAAAGAGAAGTTAATAGATACCAAACGAAATGAATCGCAGACCGAGGTCAGGCGGACCGATGTTAGACTGTGCGTCATGCCGCGTCCGCAACTGATCGTCTGCGCCGGGGAGGACTTGTTCGCATCTTTTTTTCTCCCCGAGCAACAGAGACGATTGTCGCGCCTGTTTCGCTGGAGCCGGGATGGATCCCGAACTCTAACCCCCGGTTTAAGGCGCAAGTTGACGACAGCAGACGCGCTGATCACCACCTGGGACTCACCGCACTTTTCGGACGACTTGGCGCAATTGGCGCCGAAGCTCCGGATCATCGCTCACTGCGGTGGTGAGGTGAAATCGCGATTCGGGCTATCCCTGTTCGATAACTTGACCATCACGGCCGCGCCCGTGCCCATGGCCCGCGCCACCGCGGAACTCGGCGCCGCATTGCTCGTCTACAGTGCCCGAAATCTGGATTTCTATCGAGACCAGATGCGCCAGCGCTCCAATCGTATTTACGACGACCTGCATTTGCATGGTTCCACCGAATCAATGGTCGGACGCGAAGTTGCCATGATCGGTTTCGGACGAATCGGGCGTGCGTTAGTGGACCTGCTGCGCGGCTTCGATCTGCAATGGCTGGTCTATGACCCTTTCGTGCCGAGATCGCTCACCAGAAATTATCCCGTTCGTTTAACCAATCTTGATTCTCTCTTGCGTCACGCGCACCTACTGGTGCTGACTGCGGCCTTGACGGACAAAACGCGTGGCCTTCTAAGCCGGGATCGTCTCGCGCGCTTGCCCGACGGCAGCGTCGTAATCAACATCGCCCGCGGCGGCCTGATCGACCTGGCCGCACTGACGAACGAAGTAAGAAGCGGCCGGCTCCGTTGTGCGCTCGATGTCACCGATCCTTTGGAGCCGTTGCCCATCGGCCACTCCCTGCGCACTCTGCCGGGAGCCATCGTCACGCCGCACATCGCGGCCAGCAATCGCCGCGTTCGCCACGACATCGCCGACACCGTGATGAACGACCTCGAACGATTTTTCAAGGGGCATGGAGTCGAAAACCGCGTAACTCGCGCCATGCTCGAGCGGATGACCTAATCGTGAAATTGTCCTTCTCTACGCTCGCCTGCCCCGACTGGTCAATGCCGCAGATCATTGCGATCGCCTCGACCGCGGGCTATGACGGCGTCGAATTGCGATTTGTGGAGAATGAAGATTCGTTGTGGAAGTTGCCGGCATTTCGCCGAGCGCAATTGGCGTCCACGAAGCAAGCCTTGTCCGATCACGGGCTGGCAATCTCCTGCGTGGACACCAGTTGCCGGTTTCACTCCCCTGACGCACAAGAACGCGCGCGGTGGCTGGAGGAAGGCGAGCGCATGGCGGACTTGGCGGCTTCCTTGAATGCGCCCGGCATCCGAGTCTTCGGCGAGAAGATCCAGCCGGGCGCTGACCGATCCTCGACTCGCGCCTGGATTGCGGATTCCATCCGTACGCTTGGTGAACGGATCGCCGCCAGCGGAATTGAAGTCTGGATGGAAACTCACGGAGACTTTGCAAGTGCATCAGCGACGGCGGAAATCCTGACGGAATCCAGATCGCTGAACATGGGAGCGGTGTGGGATCCGGCAAACTGTTTCATCGAGTCGAGAGAGCGGCCGCAGGAAGGCGCATCTGTTCTGAGTTCACGAATTCGCCACGTGCACATCAAAGACGTGCGTCAGAATTCCGATGGTTGGAAACCCGTCCTTACCGGTGAGGGAAATTTTCCTTTGCAAGAAGTTCGATCGTCGCTTTGCCAACTTGACTACAACCGCTTCGCTTCGTTTGAGTGGGAAAAGAAATGGCATCCTGAGATCGCCGATGCCAACATTGCGCTGCCCCACTTCGTACGCTGGTTCCGGGAGAATTGGGAAACATGAATGATTGCGGGGGCGCGAAATTGCGCAGACTGACCGAATCCGACCTTCCCGCAGCGCTGGAATTGTCGGAACAAGCCGGCTGGAATCAGACCGCCGATGATTGGCGCATGCTGATCGACCTGGCTCCGGACGGCTGCCTCGCCATCGAGGTGGAGGGCGAGTTGGCCGCGACGACGACCTTGTTGTGTTACGGACGGCGTCTGGCTTGGATCGGAATGGTCTTGACTAAGAAATCCTATCGCGGACGTGGATTTGCCCGGCGTCTGCTGACGCAGGCGCTTATCCTGGCTGATCAGATGGCGATTGAAACTGTGAAACTCGACGCTACCGATCAAGGCCGCCCACTCTACGAAAAGATGGGCTTCCGCAGCGAGCAAGCGGTAGAACGCTGGACCAGGCCGGCGACTGGAGGCACAAGCGGAACGACGGACCCCGTCGGCGAACGCCTCACGGAGCGCGCCACAGAAAAAGAGAATTGGCGAATAGCAGACCATCGCGCATTCGGAGCCGATCGCTCCGAACTGTTGGAGGAGCTCGCACGGCGCGGGCAGCCTCCTTTCGTTACCGACGGTTCCTACTGCTTGACGCGGCCCGGACGCTATTCGCACTACCTGGGTCCGTCGGTGTGCGATGCTCCTAGAACGGCGCGCGCACTGATCGAGCGAGCAGTTCTGACCGCGGGTAATCGAGACTGTTCATGGGATTTGTTTCCAGCGAACATCGGAGCCGCCGAGATCGCACGCGATCTGGCATTTACGCCGACCAGGCGCCTTCAGCGCATGGTGCGCGGAAAAGATCTGCACGCGAACAACGATTCGATCTATGCGATCGCAGGATTTGAGCTGGGCTAAGTGACGACGATATAAAAATGACGATCAAGAATATCGAAGAATTAGAAGATCACCTCTCGCGGCCAACTGAGGCTGATGCCGCAGCCATGTCCGCGTTGAACGGCGACCTCTTGATTCTCGGCGTCGGGGGCAAAATGGGGCCGAGCTTGGCTCGTCTGGCGCGTCGCGCCGCTGCCCTTGCCGGCGCTGACGTTCGCATCGTCGCCGTAGCTCGTTTCAGCAACGCCAGCCTGCCCGCGCATCTGGCAGCGCAAGGAATTGAAACCATCACCTGCGACCTGTTGGAACCCGGAGCGTTGGCCCGCCTGCCCGAGATTCCCAACGTCATCTTCATGGCTGCGCGGAAATTCGAGACCTCCGGCTCAGAACACTTGACCTGGGCGATGAATACTTTCTTGCCCGGCCTCGTCGCAGAGCGCTATCGCAACTCCCGCATCGTGGCCTTTTCGACCGGCAACGTTTATCCCTTACGTTCGGTGTCGGAGGGCGGAGCCGTCGAGTCCACACCCGTCGGCCCAGTGGGCGAGTACGCGCAATCGGCTCTGGGGCGCGAACGAATGTTCGAGAATGGCTCGCATCAGTGGGGAACACGCGCGGCCATTCTGCGTCTGAACTATGCCGTCGAATTGCGCTACGGCGTTCTAGTGGATATTGGACGCGCCGTATTCGAACGCCGTCCGATTTCTCTGGCCATGCCCTTCGTGAACGTGATCTGGCAGAGGGACGCCAACTCCTGGTGTCTGCGCTCCTTTGCTTACTGTCAGTCCCCGCCGTTTGTATTGAACATCACTGGTCCCGAAACTCTATCCGTGCGCGAACTCGCACTCGAATTTGGCCAGCACTTCGGAATCGAACCAATATTCCGCCCTGAGCTCGAAGGTTCCACCTCACTGCTCAACAACGCCGCCGAGGCTGGAACACTTTTCGGCCGCCCCACGGCAACTCCCACGGAAATGATTGGATGGATTGCCGATTGGATTCGCCACGGTGGTGTAATGCTGAACAAGCCGACACACTTCCAAACGCGGGATGGAAGATTCTGATGCAACTGCGCGAGAAACTCCGCTCGGGTCTTGTGATTCCAGCCCATCCTCTCGCTCTTAACGGAAACCGCAAGCTGGATGAACGCCGCCAATGCGCTCTGACTCGATATTATCTGGCTGCCGGCGCGGGAGGTATTGCAGTGGGGGTTCACACAACTCAATTCGCGATTCGTAATCCGCAGTTTGGATTGCTGCAACCGGTCTTGGGCCTCGCCATGGAAGAGACTCGCGGCCGTGACGTCGTTAAGATTGCCGGGGTTTGCGGCAAAACAGATCAAGCCACGGCCGAGGCACAACTGGCGAAAGAGTTGGGCTACGATGCCGGGTTGTTGAGTCTCGCGGCCTTGCGCGATGAGAGCATTCCCGAACTTCTCGAACACGCTCGAACCATAGCATCCGTGATTCCGATCATGGGCTTCTATTTGCAGCCTGCTGTCGGAGGCCGCTTACTCCCCTATGAGTTCTGGCGCCCGTTCATCGAAATCGACAACGTGGTCGCGATCAAGATCGCGCCCTTTAATCGCTATCACACCATTGACGTGGTGCGCGCGCTGGCTGAATCAGGCCGCAGCCACGAAGTCGCGCTGTATACCGGCAATGACGACAACATCTTGAACGACCTGCTGACACCTTTTGCCTTCGCGAACCAACGGATTCGGATCGTCGGCGGCCTGCTGGGCCATTGGGCGGTGTGGACAAAGACCGCGGTCTCTCACCTGGCGACAGCAAGAAAGAATTTCGACACAATCCCCAGCGAACAACTCACACTCGCCCAGCAGATTACCGACGCCAACGCTGCGATCTTCGATCCCGCTCACCAGTTTCGTGGATGTATTCCAGGCATCCATGAGATCCTGCGGCGTCAAGGTCTGCTGGAAGGTCGCTGGTGTCTTGATCCCCACGAGGAACTTTCCCCTGGTCAGATGGAAGAAATCGACCGCGTGTGCAGATCGTATCCGCATTTACATTTAAAGGATGATGACTTCGTAGAGGAGCACCTGGATGAATGGCTTCGCTAGAACTCTTGTCGTTGTGCTTCTTAGCGGCCCCACGCTGCTCGCCGGTCAAGCGGTACTCGAGAGCACCTTCGCGAACCAGGATGCGCCACTACAGGTCGATCCGGCTCTGCCCTTCTGGAGCGCCGCACATCCTGTCTTCATGGAGAGAGACTCGTTCGGACAAGCTGTCCCTCGATATCGCACGGAGGTGCGCTCGCGCTGGACCAAGGACAATCTGTACTTCCTATTTATTTGCCCCTACGAGGAGCTTCATCTTAAGCCCCAGCCGAACACTCGCCAGGAAACCAATCAACTCTGGAACTGGGACGTAGCGGAAGTATTTCTCGGTTCGGACCTCGCTGACATTGATCGCTACAAGGAATTCGAAGTTTCGCCGCAAGGCGAGTGGATCGACCTGGACGTGAATCTCCATAATCCTCACCACGAGGATGGCTGGACGTGGAATTCAGGGTTCGAAGCGATCGCCAGCATCGATCAGCAAAAGCATATCTGGTATGCCGCGCTGCGGATCCCTCTGGCCGCAATCGACACGCGGCCGCCGGTTCCGGGAAATACATTGCGCTTAAATCTGTTCCGCAGCCAGGGCCCTCCCAAGCATGTGCAGGAGATAACCTGGCAGCCGCCCATGAGCAAGACATTTCACGTTCCCGAAAACTTTGGATTGCTGAAACTGGTGGAGAGTTTGCGTTGAACGGCAAGCAGGAAAGATCGATTCATTCGAGAGCTCTAAATCGCAACTGGCCGCCGCTCTTAGTGAATGTATGCCCCGCTTGGGAGCAAGTCCTCGATCGGCCATAGCTCGATTTTCTGGTTGACCAATTCCGACCATGGCATGACGTGTCCATCCGGCTCAGAGAGTAGCTTGATATTCGGGAGTGTTTCGGAGATCGCCCCGGCCAGCGTGAAACTGCCACTCGAACCCGCCACCGCGACTTCGGCTCGAAGGTTAAACTGTGCCCGGAAAAAGCGAGTGGCAATTTCGGCGTCTTCGATCATCTGCAGAAAATAGGGTCGCCCGGTCAGAATCGAGTTGTAGACATAATCCGCCAGAACCCCTGAGACCGGACTCACGTACGCGTGCTCGAAATCCAATTGCGCCAGCGCAGGATCGTCTGGCGATGCCGCCTTGTACGGCATTCGCGTCTCGCCCAATCCACGCGGATCGAGGGAAATGATGTCGTAGCCGGCATCCAGATATTTTCTCAGGCTGGTCCAGTCCTGCGCGGTGGCTTTCCCATTTTTCCCCAGCCACAACACCACCCGACGCTGCACCCCATCCGCCTTGTGGAAATAAAGAAGCGGCAGTTCGAGATAGATGCTGTGATGCAGCACGTACTTATCGATGGTGACCCCTTCGAACTGAGAACTGCCTCGATCTTCCCATCGGATTTCTTCCCGCCCCGGAATCTCTCCCTGAAATTCATCGACAGACCACGAGTTGATTCGCGGGTAGAGATCGGAATAATAAAGTTGGCGGAGAGTCCTGCTGGGCCGGCCCTTGCGCTGCGCATAGTATTCGCGGATCACATCCATCAGCGAGCGCGCATCCTCGAACTCGAGCATGACCTGGCCTGTGCGTGTACACTGCAACGTTTTCTGGTCGAGTTCTTTCACTGGCGGCAGCCCTCGCCGTGCGGGCAAGCCATTGAAGTGATCCAGGAAATTCAGCGCTGCTTCCTGATTTTCGAGAGAAAACTCGTGGCCATGGTATCCCTCGGCCATTCCAATGCGGTCCGAATGTTGAAACTTGCTGTAAAGTTCGGTCACCTCACGAACCGTTTTGTGCGCGCCCTCGATCGGAAAAAAATCGAGCACTGCCGCGGCCACAAACACCGGGCGCGGATACATCATCAGTAGAAGTCCGGCATTGTCCACATGATTCGAGATCATGCCATAGAGGTCCTGCTCGGGGTCGCTGTCGGGATCCTGAAAAATGCGGTTGTACACGCGCATGGGTAAAGCAGTGATGTAACAGGAAATCGCGGCAACCTTAATGCGCCGATCCAGGGCGGCGATGTGTGCCGCCTGAAATCCTCCGCCGCTCGTGCCGGTGATACTGATGCGCTCGGGATCTATTTCGGGTCGCGTCAGCAAATAATCTACCGCTCGAATGCCGTCCCAGATCTCCCAGCGGGCCAGGTTCGTCCCCGCAAGGTACGCTAGGTTGCCCAGCACCGCATGCTCGGCGCAGATCAGGTTGTATCGGCTCTTTCCGGCTTTCGCGTCCCAGAACTGGCTGCGCTCACCCTGCCCCACCGGATCCCACGCGATGACGACGTATCCTCGCTGCACCAACCGCTGGCACAGGGCCTGGTAATGCACCTTCCCGTTCTCGGCATGGCCCGCAGGCACCAGGATCGCAGGATGTTTTTTGTTGCGATCTTCAGGCACATAGACCAGCGCGGAAACATAGACTCCCGGAAGACTTTCAAAAATCAGCTTCTCGATTCGAAAACCATCCATCTGAATCTTCCCTGTGATGCGGGGATGAAGTGGTGTTCGTTCATTCGGAAGCCCGCCCAACATGGCGAGCAGATGCTCTTCTGCACGTTGTTGCACAGCCAGTAAGTCCTGCTCGGTTTCTATTCCACTCCACTCCTTACGGCGCTCATCGTCTTGCCGCCATGCCATCTCGGTCTGATACTGCAGATATGGAGTTATGACGGGCGCTTCTTTTACAGCCTGCGGAAATATGCGGAAAGCGTCGGCAGGAGGTTCATCCGCAGCGGCCGCCCAGGAAGCTGCTGCACATAATCCGAGAATGAGCACACTTTTCATTCGCTGTTGTGCAAGACCAGAGCACGGGAGGTTCGGGTCCAAATCGGTTCGCGAACGCAGCCGAATTATAAGTGACGTGGCCGGTTGAGCAGGTCCGGGAACCCTTCGCAAATTACCGTCCCTTGTGATGCTCGCCTTCGCATACCGTCGTTTTATAAGGCAGCAATCGACGAATAGCAAATAAAAACAACTAATCATCGGTTTTCGATGGTAAACTGCTCAATCTGTGCTTATGCCGGCAGCGGAACCGGTTGTTTTTCTTCTGGTGCGCCAACTCGTCGTTCTCGCGAATCCCAACTTACCGGGAGCGCAAACTTCAATCCCAAACAGCTGCTCAGCAGCATTGAAGGAGACGTCATGAGACACCACCTGCATCGGTCGTTCGCTCTCACCCTCACCGCCATCTTTTTCCTTTGCGGTGCCGCATTTTCTCAAGCCGGAACCTGCGCCGGCATGACCGTGGGCCAACTCACCAGCCTGAACGGCTTTGTACCCTTCCCGTCCAGTAGTTTGTGGAATACCGACATATCCGCCTCGCCGGTTGATCCCAATTCGGCGAATTACATCAACTTCATCGGAAGCGCCGTAACCCTCCATCCCGATTTCGGGTCTGGTACTTTTCACAGCCAGACGATTGGTATTCCCTATCAGGTTGTGGCGGGAACTCAGGCGAAAGTCACGGTAACCCTGGGAACGTTCGCCAGCGAAAGCGATCCCGGGCCCGAGCCAATTCCTTCCAACGCGCTCATCGAAGGCTATCCCAAACCTGGCAACGGTGATCGCCACGTTTTAGTGCTCGAAAAAGATGGCTGCTGGCTTTACGAGCTTTATCATGCCACGCTGAAAAGTGGGCAATGGAGCGCCGATTCGACGGCCATCTGGGACATGACGATTAATGAGCAGCGTCCCTACACCTGGACTTCGGCCGATGCCGCGGGCTTGCCGGTCTTCGTCGGACTCGCCCGATATGACGAGGTCGCCGCAGGCGCCATTAACCATGCGCTGCGATTCACCATACCCACATCCCAGAAGGCGTTCGTCCTTCCCGCCACTCACTGGGCATCCACCACGACGGACCCGAATGCTCCGCCTATGGGCCTTCGTCTTCGCCTCAAGGCGGCCTTCGATATTTCCAGTTATCCCGCGGACGATCAGGTGATTCTAACCGCTATGAAGAAGTACGGGTTGATTCTGGCCGACAATGGCAGCGGAATCTTCATTAGCGGAGCACCCGACAATCGCTGGAACAATACCGACTTGAATCTCTTGAAGGCGATTACCGCTTCGAATTTCGAAGTGGTGCAGACTGGCACCATCTATACGCCTGCAAACGTCCCCACTGGTGCGTCGCCCACGATCAGCAGCTTCACCGCCAATCCATCGACGGTAACGGCTGGCCAGTCGACGACCCTAAGCTGGAGCGTCACCAACAGCACCTACAACATCATTGATCCGCAGGCCGGACCCGTGCGAGGCACCAGTGTCGTCGTCACGCCGTCGGCTTCGACCACATACACTCTGGATTCAACCAATCAATTCGGGCGCACCACCGCTACCGTGCCCGTGACCGTACAGTAACCTCAACCAGCAAATGTCAGCCGGGGCGGCAGGAGTGGAACAGTCTTCACTCCTGCCGTTTCAGAAACCGTCACGGAACCAACTGAAGGACGTCAAAATCTGCGCCGAACGAATCCTGTCTACGTTACACTGACACCCCATGACAGGACCCGGAAGCGAAGGCGCCGCTACATCGATCGGCAAGCTGTCAAGAAGACCCGGGCCAACTGCCGCTGAATCTCCGGCGGATCGACGCCAGGCCTACCAGGCAGCCGCGACAGCTTTTGTGGTGCTGTTCTGCATTGTTGGGATCTCCCTCTGGGGACTGCCTTTCTACTACGACTTCATGGTCCAACAGTTCGGTTGGACGCGCGCTCAAGTGACGTCAGGCAACGCGCTGAGCAAACTCGTCGTGGGCCCCATCTTCGGGTTCCTCGCCGGCTGGGTTGTGGACCGCTTTGGACCCCGTCGCTTGATGATGATCGGGATATTGATGGCGGGCGGAGCCTTGATAGGACTGGGTTCGGTCTCAAGCCTTGGCATGTTTTACTTCTTTTACTTGTTTAACGCGCTGGGCTACGTTTGTGGGGGCCCGCTTCCCAACCAAGTACTGTTAACGGAGTGGTTCGATCGATCGCGCGGAAAGGCGATGGGGTTCGCCTATCTCGGCATCGGCATTGGAGGCGCAACCGTCCCGTGGATATCACATGCGCTCGTCCAGCATTTTGGTTGGCAGACGTCGTTGCGGATTCTCGGTCTCTTGATCGTGGTCGTGTCATTGCCCCTGGTTCTCCGCTTGAAAGAATTCCGGTTGAAGGAACTCCCCAAAACTGGAACGACCAGCCCGGTCAAGTCTGCGAGTCCAATGGCGGCATTCAAGCGATCATCGTTCTATCTGCTAACCCTGGGAAGCATGTGCTCGATTGCCGCCGTCAGCGGCACGCAGCAGAATCTGAAACTTTTCTTGAGTCTCGACCGGCACTTCACCCAGCGGGATGCCGCCAGTGTCCTATCGCTGGTGTTGGCCTTCAGTATTGCTGGCCGGTTACTCATCGGTTGGCTGGCGGACCGTTTCTCCAAGAAGTACGTCATGCTGTTGACGTATCTGCTCGTCGCAGCGGGAATCCCTCTGCTGTTCCTCGGGACTACGCGGCTAACGCTCTACGCCTCCGCTGCGATTTTTGGGATTGGTCTGGGTGGCGATTACATGATCATTCCGCTAATCACGGCGGAAATCTTTGGGATTGAAGTGCTGGGAAGATTGCTGGGCGTGATCCTCACCGCCGGCGGCATTGCAGATGCGGTTGCGCCCTGGTTGATAGGCCGCCTACGCGACTCTAGAGGAGACTACCGCGAGAGTTGCTTTGTCCTGGTGGGAATCGCATTGCTGGGCGGAATTGCGGTCCTGGGTTTGCCGGGCCGGCGGAGGGCAACTTGAGCGCCGGAGCAATTCTTCGACTGGAGAGCCTGAAGGGCGTTGGACACTTTCAGGCTCACGAGCGGGCCATCGATCTACAGCACTCCAAACGATGATCGAGCTGGACGCATTCACGGGGCTGCGCCGAGGAGAACTGATAGGGCTTCGGTGGCAGGATGTGGATTTCGAAAACCTCATCTCGCACATTCATCGCTCGGTAGTGGCGATGGTGGAAGATGCGCCGAAAACGGAAGCTTCTCTGAAAGACATTCCGCTCCCAAACAATGACTGCGGCTTGTTTTGCCGGCCGTGCAGTCGGACTGTCCGGGCGGTGCGCTCCTGGGTTCTTACTGGCTGCTATCCTGCGATGCCGATCCCGTCATCGCCGACTCATCGCTGAAAGTCAGCGCGTATTTCTTGCCGCCGAAATCGATCTTGGTCAGCGACTGGCTTCCATCATCATTCGTGCGCAACTCAGTCGCATCGTTAGGTTCGGGTTGACTCAGTTCAAGCAAGTGAGCGGGCACAGTTGCCAGTAGTTTTCCATGGGACAAGATCATCAGCTCAACGTCAGAACCTGTTCCGTCCCAAGTAAGCTTGTATTGCCCCGGGGCCAGTTGATGTCCGCTGATGGTTATGGACTTATCCAGTTCCATTGAGCCCTTGTTTCCTTTGCTTGCTGCGAATGCGCTGGTGGCCAGCAGCAAGGCCAGCCCTGGTAGCAGTCTCTTAGAGATGATTGAAACCTTCATTTATTTATTTCCTTTTCTTCCCGAAAAGCGTCGAGAATCGTTTCTTCCAATCAGACGCAACTGACTAACAAAAGTTACAGCTGTTCTCCCGTGGCCCTACTGCCTGGCTCCTAACGCGGGACTCGAAATCCGTGCCGGGTGGTGCAACTGATCCTGCGATGCGTCGCAATGCGTAACTTTGTGTTGTGGTCTTCATCGTATGAGAAGGCCTGAGGCATTCAGGCTGGAGCAAAACAAAGGACGTAGAGGTGTCGTCATGAAAAAAACAGTGCTGCATTTGTTTATGTTGTTGATGCTGACCGGTCCAGCGAGTTTTGCAATCGACAACCTGAAACTTAACTCAAAACTCGACTATACGAGTGATAGCCTCGACGGCCGCCTGATCACCGGAGACGATGCGGAATCGGGTTTCGTTCCGGGCAAGCCCAATTACGTCATTATTTATGGCGAAGGATGCTTCAATTCAAAGCGGCAAGCGCGGCGAACGGTTGAACTCTACAACAAATACCGCTCCCAGGTGCACTTTGTGGTTGTCGATCTCGATATTCAGCGGTCACCCGAGCAGCAAAAACTGGTCAAGCAGTACTACAACGGCTACATCCCTCATGTCCTCGTATTGGACGCGCACGGAGAACCACTTTACAACCAATCCGGCGAAGTGGAGTCGCGAGTAGTCGAAGAGATCTTCCAAAAAGCTCTGGTGAAGTAAGAAGAGAAAACCTTACAGAATCCGCATCGCCGAGTGAGAGTGGGGAAGATATGGGCCGGAAATTCGTAGGTAAGACTGTTAGGGGTATTTCTCTGTCGGTGATGGCTCTGGCCTCTATGGTCGCCTGTGGACAAGCACAGGCGAAACCTAACCACCTTGGCGGCCAGACATCGCGGTACCTAAAGCGGGCAGTTTCTCAACCCGTCGATTGGTACCCTTGGAGCGCAGAAGCCTTCAAGCGTGCCAAAGAGCTAGACCGCCCGATTCTTCTGGATGTCGGGGCCGTGTGGTGTCCTTGGTGCAGCCTGATGGATCGCGACACGTATACAAATGTCGCGACTGCAGAGTACATCAATCACCACTTTGTTCCCATAAAAGTTGACTTCGACGCTGCTCCGGACCTGGTAGCGCAACTGCAGCGGGCGCAAGCCATTCTAAATCTGCCTGCCGGGTTGCCTCTCACATCTTTCATCACACCAGATGGAAAGCTCTACTTTGGCGGGGGATACCTTCCGGCCGAGCACAAGGCTGACAAACTCTCATTTCGCGAGGCAGCGGAAGAGGCTCTCAAGCGTTATGCCGATAAAAACAAGATCGCCGAAGAATCCCTTCAATTAGAGGTCGCGCAAAGGAGGTAACGTGTGCCGGTACGTCGTTTCAGTTCAGACGATGGAACGATATCCTGGCGGCAAGCACTGTTTCCGCCTTGCGCTCAACGGTTACAGCGTTCTGGATCGATCTGAGATTCTGATGAGTGGAATCTCGGCGACCGCGAGCGTCCGTCGACGGTTCGGGAGGAAGACCGATTACGTCATTATTTATGGTTCAGTTTCTCTTGCGTAGGTGAGGTAGCCGTCCAGATTGGCCAAGGTAATGAAAGCGTCCGAATCGCCCGCCTTGGCCGCGGCCACGATGGACTGCTCGGTGTCTGAGTGGGTCGGCATTTTTGGGGAGGCTCGGCTTTTCTCGGGCCGGTGGATACTCTCCAATCGCGATTCACCAATAGTGCACAGATGGACCAATTCGCAAAAAGTCGCACGGCAGCGAAGAATTCTTGCGGCCTTATGACTACCACTGGAGGACCTTCCGAAAGGCACAATTTGGAAGAAGGATCCTGTAACTTTCCATGGTGCGTCACATCCTATGCATGCGCTCAGGTTCCTCGGCGTCATTCGAACGTAAATAGGAGAAGAGTTCATGAACAAGATGATTCGCAGGTTGATGGCAATGTGTCTTCTCGCAGTGTCGCTTTCAGCTTTTGCACAGTCTGGCGATTCCATGAAGCAGGACAGCATGAAACAGGACGACAGTATGAAACAGGGCGACAGCATGAAGAAAGACGACAGCATGAAGAAAGACGACATGAAGAAGGACAAGAAAAAGGCGAAGAAGGACGACAGCATGAAGAAGGATGACAGCATGAAAAAGGACGACATGAAGAAAGACGACAGCATGAAGAAGGACGACGGCATGAAGCAGAACTAGTGTTGTGATCGCGTGATGAATCAAACGTGGAGGGGCAGGGCGCTCGGCTGTCCACCAGTTTCGATTCGGCAGCAGAAACAATCGCGCGGTCGTCGTACTAGCCTGTACTGTGTTCCTCGGGTTCGACTTCAATTCGCACCAGAATGTAGGTCCCCAAACTCGGGGCCGCTGACTACGAATTACAGATGTTCTCTCGCAACCATGGCTGAATTGAGACAGTTTTGGAGGCTCATGCGACGATTACTGGCGGGACTAGTCTTGCTTGCCACGGCCTTAAGTCTTGCAGCCCAGAACCTGCCTGGAGTTCCCGCGGGCAAGCCTGCGCCCGCATTCCGCGCGCGAGATCAGTTCGCAAAAGAGCAAACACTCTCGTCTCTGATGGGTCCCAACGGCCTGGTGCTCCTGTTCTTCCGCTCGGCCGATTGGTGACCCTTCTGCAAACAGCAACTGGTTCAGTTGCAGAGTGCACGTGAAAAGTTCCGCCAGCAGGGCGTCGGGCTTGCTGCCATCAGCTACGACTCCGCGGCAATCCTTGGAGATTTTACTCAACGACACAGGATTGAGTATCCACTGATCGCGGATCCCAAGTCCGAAATCATTCGGAGTTACGGAGTGTTAAACACAGAAGCGACTGGATTCACCAAAGGTATGGCACGTCCGGGATATTTCTATGTGACGCCAAATGGCACAGTGAAGGAGAAGTTTTTTGAGACGGCGTACACCGATCGCGACACCGCCGGCAGCCTGATCCTAAAGTTGTTCCCGGAATTGGTGGAAGGCAACGGCCGTGAAGTCGCGGCGCCATACATCAAACTGACCCTGGATCAGTCTGACGGGACAGTAATTCCGGGGAGCCGTTTCACCGTGGCGACTGAAGTCACATTGCCGCCGGACACGCATGTTTATGCTCCTGAAGTTAAAGGGTACAAACCAATCCAATTGATAATGGAAGCATCGCCAGAGTTTAAGTTGCTCCCGGTGCGCTACCCTAAAGCAAAGGTGCTCTTTCTTCCAGTGATCAATGAGTCAGTACCAGTCTATGAAGGTAATTTCCGTCTGCTGCAGGACGTAGTAGTGTCGGCCGACCGGACGTTCGTCGGCTCCGTCACCGAGGCCAAAACAATGACCCTGAAAGGAACACTCTTCTACCAGGCCTGCGACACTGTGAAATGCTATCTGCCCCAGAAATCCGCGGTCTCTTGGGATGTGCGCGTAATCCCACTGGATGACGAAAGATCTCCCGACGCGATTCGGCATAAGTAAATTTAACCGCGGGGGGGAAAGGGTTCGTGGTTAGGCCCCAAGGAGCAGGAAGTTTGAAAGCGCTAAGGGGGCACCCGGCTTATGCGAGAATGCTCAGACCTTCCTGAGCCGTCTTGCCTCCAGCCAGACACAGGGAGTATCCATGCAAACTATTTTGCAGGCTGACGGCCAGTTTCCCGGCAATCGCCGGCTGAAGCTGGAGCGACCTGGTCATCCGGGAATAGACCGTCGAATACGAGCGGTTGTTGAACACCTGCACGCTAATTTGTCCATGCGCATATCGGTCGCTGACTTAGCATGCTCTGTGAATATGTCTCGTTGGCACTTCTGTCATCTTTTCAAGGCCGAAATGTCCCAATCGCCATCGCACTATATGAGGACCTTGAAAATGCGAGAGGCACAGAGGATGTTGTTGGAAACGTTCCTAAGCGTGAAAGAGATTAGAGCGACGCTCGGGAATATCGACCGCAGCCACTTTACGCGGGAATTTAGAAACTACTGTGGTCTGACGCCAACCGAATTCAGAAGACGTCTAAACATGTCACAACCGCACGATTCAACACACTACGCTTCCGAGTAGCAAATTCCGCCACAACTTATCCTGTAGCTTTCTTACTTCTCTTGTATCCCATGTACACGTGCTGCTCGTAACACCGCACGACTCATGAAAACAGGAGCTAGGAAATGCAAAAAGTAGTCTGCACCTCGTTTCGAATGTTTGGAAGGAAGAGTAGCCAACTCGCGTCGCTGTATACCTCCGCGAGCAGGCTGTCCATCGCTGCTCTCGTCATTCTCGGTGTCGGTGGTTTGCTCTCTAACTCTGCTGCTGCGCAAGGCTCAACTCAAACGCTGAAAACGCCGATTTTCGTTAAGCAACCGCTCTCGCCAGAAATTCTAGCCCTGCACGCTCGCGCCAAGCGTCCTGTAGCTAAGGTGCCGGCGAACCTGGAGGTTGCGGCTACGGCTCTCGCAGCAGCACCAACGAACGTTAATACCGAGCAGGGACCTGGCGGCGGCGCCATCGGGCCGGGGCCCGGTTGCAATTTGTTTCCGGCGCCAGCTTCCATCGGAACTGCAGTTCCTCTCTCGTACTTTGGACCGCCGCCCTCTGACACGAATCGCAGCTTGGTCGGGCCGGTTCAATTGCTGGATACCGGCCAGGTTGACGCAGCACATGGAACCATAACCATTCCTCTTTACTTGGGCCATCTGAAAGGAAGCGGGAAGAATGTGTGGTATATCCTGACCGACGTTGATGACTCCAATGTCGCAGCCGAATTAGGTCTGAATTTCTCCACCAAGCTCACTTTCGCGTCACACTCGGCTCGAACCGGCAATCTCGATGCCAACGGCAACATCGTGTTTGACGCGGGCACGGTGAACTTCAAGCCAGAACGCAAAATTATTCCTGGCCCCGCCGGTCACGAATTTCCTCCCACCTTTGCGACCCCAGGATCCGTTGGGGATGCAAATTATGGACCGCTGGTCCGAATCGTCAACGCCGCAAATGTGATTTACAACGCTCCCATGGTGGCGTTCGACGTGGACGCCAACGAGATCAGTTTCCCCAACGGCAATGTGGACTATACCAAAGTGCACGACCAGGTCGTGGCCATCGATCCGGTCAACATGACGGTAACCATTAATCTGATCAACGGCTTCAGTTTCGGGCGTCCGGTGTGGTATCTCTCCATGGACACCAGCAACACTCTCGGCGCCGCCATTGAACACAACACGTTCGCTCCGCTGATGCAAAAACTGCTGTTGGGCCACGATGACAGCTTCGCTAGTCCTGTCGAGCGTATCTTCATCAGCACCAACGGACCCGAGTCGGAATCTTGCAACAATCCACTGCGGCAAGGGCTTTCAGCCGATTTGGCTGACGGCTTCAGACCGAACAACGTCCTGGGCGGAATCCCGACGCTCGCGCTCGATTACAGCCCGTATTGGGATGCACAGTTGTTCGAATGGACCCAGGATGCGATCGACCAAGGGTTCCGGGGACAGGTGCGTGAAGAGTTCCAGATTCTCACCTTCGTGCAAGACGGCCTGATCACTGGGCCAGATGGTGGAAAATTTCAGAGTGCTGGCTTCGCCATCAACTGCCCGATCGTTCAGCGTCTCGACTGAGAGTTGCCTGGCTAACAATAGAGTGGCCCGCCATCTCGCATTTTGATATGGCGGGTCTTTTCATGCCGTGCCTTAGCCGGAACATTCCGCAGTACCTGATTGGTATCGGTGGCACGCTGAGGGGTCATTGATACGCAAGATGATTTGGCAATTTTCCGGTGTGGGTCTCCATAACATCGTAAGGAGAATGAAATGACAGTAAAGTTAGTGGTGATTTATCCGCGTCCAGACGACATCGAAGCCTTCGAAACAGTTTACAACTGGGACCATGTGCCCATGGCAGTCGCGAAACTTGCCGGCAAGACAAAAATTGTGGCGAGCAAAATAGTTGGTTCCCCCCAAGGGACACCGCCCTTTCATCGCATTGCAGAGATCCACTTTCCCTCCATGGAGGCTCTGCAAGCCTGCGCCGCATCGGAGGGTGGCAAACAGACGCTCGCGAATGCAGTTGCGATTTCTTCTGGCGGCGCACCGATCTTCCTGGTCGCCGAAGGGGAAGTATTCGTGTTTCAAGGGAAGTGACTTATCGGCCGAGACTTGAAAGTATTCGGATAACGGGCCGCAGGTAGAGCGACGGGAATACCGTGGCGGGGGGATTTTCCAGCGTCGTCGTCGTGGCGCGATATTGCGGTCAGTAGCCAACACGCACGCCCTTCGCCAACAAGAACGCTGGTGAGGGCTCAGAAAGGGAGCTCTCGCCGGGCGTGCACGAAACATTTCCTCATCTGAGGAAAGAACAAAAGGAAACGTCGCCCCGCTGAATTGGTAGTCAGCTGGAGGCCATCCTGCATTAGCCCACTGTCTCATTAATTGGAAGCCCTCGGGGGAACGATGTACCTTGTCCGCCGCCATTTCTCTCTACGACCGTAATGTCTGAGGGCCTAAGGCACGAACTTGTAGCCCAGGCCGTGCACTGTGAGAAGGTGTGACGGGTTTGAAGGGTCTTTCTCAAGTTTCTGTCGTAGCCTCAGCATGTGGTTGTCCACCGTCCGTGTACAGGGATAGTTTTCGTACCCCCACACTTTCTCGAGAAGTTCATCCCGCGAGATCACGCGTAGCGCGTTCTTCGTCAAGAACTCCAGTGTCTTAAATTCCTTTGGAGTAACGATGATCTTTTCGCCTGCACGCGTGATCTCAGTCTTGGAAAAATCCACTGTCACATCTGCAAAGACATACACGCGTTCTGGATTAACGCGGGATGCACGTCTGATTACCGCACGCAAACGCGCAACCAGTTCACTCGGACTGAACGGTATGGTCACATAATCGTCGGCGCCCATTTCCAGCAGAAGGACCTTGCGGGGGACATCTAAGCACGCGCTAAGAATGACGAGGGGCAGACCCGGAATCCAATTCGCAATTTTCTTGCAAACATCACAGCCTGAGGATCCTGGACGAGGTAGATCGAGGACCACCGCGGCTGGTACTCCTTGTCGAAGTCTCTCCAGGCCACAAACTGCATCGGGCACGACATCGACCTCATATCCTTCCCAGGAGAAAAGCCGCCGCAGAATCTTCCGCAAAGCACCGTCGTCCTCGATAACTAAAATCCGACCCATCGTGGCAGGTCGTGGTTCAGCGATGAGAGGGTGAAAGGCCGTTCCCAGGATCGTGGTCGCCATAAGCTTTTCCTCTTTCTGTGCGATCAGGATTTGATTTGCGGCCTGCTTCGGCTTTTCAACTTCGGCAACCCTCAGGCTTCTGAATCCCTCCAACCCCCTTAATTCAATGGCTTTCATTCTGTCTCCTTTAAGATCCCCGGCACGGCAGACTGGGGTGCCAATCAGCACGATCAGACGATTCACTCGGGCCAAACTCTAAGACAATTGCGTAGACTTGGATGGCCCACACAACAATAAGTTTCGGATATGGTAAGTAATCTTGACCGCGGACATGGCGGGTTGAATTAAGGCAGGCGTCAGCCAGCAAAAAAAAATCTTCGTTTCTTCGTGACTTTTTTCCCAATTCGTCCATCTGTGTACTATGGGTGGATCGCGATTGGAGAGTATCCACCGGCCCGAGAGAAGCCGAGCCTCCCAAAAATGCCGCCCCATTTAGACAACGAGCAAACGCTGGTGGCCGCGGCCCAGGCGGGTGATTCGGACTCATTCGTTGCGCTGCTGAATCACTACAGTCGGCACATTTATCGTCTTGGCGTCAGTATTACCGGCAACCACCATGACGCCGAGGACGTGCTCCAGGAAGCCTCGCTGAAAGCCTATACTGCCCTAGCGGAATTCCGCGGGGACTCCCGTTTCTACACTTGGCTGGTTCGCATCGCGGTGAACGTGGCATTGGGCAAACTCAGGAAGCGCGCTTTGTGGAAAGAGTCGTCGCTCGACGAGCCGCGAGAAAGCGAAGATGGCAGCTACATCCCGCTGGAAATCGAGAGCTGGGGTGAGAATCCGGAAGAGGCCTGTCTGAAGAGCGACCTACAGCAGGTACTTTCGGAAGTGATCCAGAAGCTCGACCCCAAATCGCGGACAATCTTCACCCTGCGAGACGTGGAGAAGTTCTCGATCGAAGAAACGGCCAAACTGCTCAGCCTAAGCATCCCCGTGGTAAAGACGCGACTCTTACGCTCTCGACTGAGGTTGCGCGAAGAATTGACCAAGTATTTTGGAAAGGGTGCCCGTAATGCGATGCCGACAAGTCATCGATAAGATCTCTGACTACCTCGACGGCGAACTTGATCCTGAACTAGTGCAGGAGCTGGAGCGTCACCTGGAGCACTGTGAAGACTGTCGCGTCGTAGTGGATACCACGCAGAAGACAGTAGAAATCTATTACGATACCGAACCTGCTGCTCTCCCGGAGGACGTGCGCGGACGGCTGAACCAGATGTTTGCACTGAAGTTCCGCAAAGAAGAGCTGCGCTGAAGATCGGAACCGAGGGCTGCGCTAATCAAAGTCCGGAGTAAGGCCAAGGCCCGCTGAAAACCGGTTGGCGCAGGCGTAGAGCGATGTAATCAGGACAGCGTCGAAGATAGCAGTATCGTTCCAGCCCAACTCTCGCAACTTCTCGATATCAGCCCGCCGCATGTCGCCTGGATTGGTAGTAAGCTTCTCGCAAAACTTCAACAGCTCCATGACCTTTGGATCCAGCGGCGCCGACTTGTAGTCGATCGATAGCCTGCGGCTGAGAGATTTGTCCATGCCCATGCGGCCCAGGATCTCCAAATGCGCTGGGAGGCAATAGCTGGACATATTGATTGCGCTGACGACGGTGGCAATCTGCTCTTTGATAATCTTGGGCAGGCCACGCTCCTCATTCATGGCGTTCGTGTAGAGATTAACCTGGTCTTGAAGGAGTTGGGCGTCGTGGCCCAAAGCCTGGAAATAGTTCGGCAGGAAACCCCACCGGCGAGTGACGTATTCGTAGATCTTCCTGATGTCGGCGCTCGCTTGTTCCTCTGGCAAAACTGGTAGAAAAGGCATCACAACACCCCGTGGGCAGATGATAATCTCCGCGCTGAGAAACGCAGCTCTCAAAATCGCAAGACCAGTCGGTACAGCCCAGGTGGTCAGTAATGTGGCGCTACGTTTGGCAGTATCATGCGTAAATGGTAGAATACGCGTATATACGTGCATAATCAAGTGTATTCGTGCACATTGGGCACAATGAAACCAGAAGCGGAAGCAGGCCAAATCGCCCTCAAGGAAGAGCGCCACCAGTACATCCTGGAGCTGCTTGGCAGTGAGGGCCGAGTCCTCGCCGCGGACCTTAGCAGTCGATACCGGGTCTCGGAAGACACGATTCGTCGAGATCTGCGCGAATTGGCGAGTTCGGGAAAGATCCAACGAGTACACGGCGGCGCCCTGCCTCGCCGTGCCGAGGTGGTTCCTTTCGAGTCTCGCCAGCAAATCGACACGGAGAGCAAGATCGGAATTGCTCGGGCGGCGGCTAACCTGATCCGCGACCGTCAGGTGGTGCTGATTGATGGCGGCACCACTAACCTCAGAATTGCTTCCTACCTTTCAAGAGAGCGTTCGGCAACGATCGTTACCAACAGCCCGCCACTTGCGCTGGCGTTGGCGGATCATAAGAAGTTGAGCGTGCTGATGCTGGGAGGAAATTTTCTTAAAGAGGAGCGGGTCACGACCGGCATCGAGACCATTCGTCGAGTCGAATCCATTCGCGCTGATCTATGTTTTCTCGGAATGTGCAGTTTGCACCCGGAGGTCGGAATAACCGTCGGCAACCAAGAAGAAGCGTACGTGAAGCAAGCGATGATAGAGGCTTCAACCGAAGTGGTTGGCCTGATTTCACTGGGGAAAATGGGGACATCTCTGCCTTACCTGGTCGGTCCCGCTTCCCGACTGACACGCTTGATCACCGATGCATCGGACGAAGATGTCCTGAATCCCTACCGCTCCCAAGGCATAGAAGTCACAAGTACGTAAACCGAAGCGCTTCGGCGCTCGATCTAGATGTCCTGCGGGCTGATCTTGCAGTGGCCGCTGGGCTACAACTTCAGCGTCGCCGTCTTAGTCGGTGGTCGTAATGGTCGTGTATTTGCACGAATCGCTCAACAAGCGTCTGAACTCAGGTCTTGCTCTTACAGAGGCTGATGTCGAGGAAGCGGCGATCGAGGGTGCCGTGCAGCGGCTCCGGCCAAAGTTGATGACGGTCTGTGCGGTTCTCGCCAGCCTGATTCCGATCCTTTGGGCGAGCGGTATCGGCTCCGACGTGAAGAAGCCGATTGCCGCTCCCATGGTCGGCGGAATGATTACGTCCACGATCCACGTTCTGATTCTGGTTCCGGTGTTCTTCGTGTTGATGAACGAACCAGCCCTTCGGAGGGGCACGTTGCGAGCGGAACCGCGGAGTAGCGGAGACGCGACTCTCCAACCCTAGCCCCTAAACCAGCACACAGATCAAAGCGAAAGCTAGGCATGGTCGCGGTTTTGTACTGAATTCATGATCATCATGTTGCGGAACACAATGATTTCCGATCCTCCTGTTAAACAGAGAGTAGACGTTTCTCCCCTAAGCTGTTGGTTTGGCGTCCCCGACGGGATGGACTTTGAACACTTGGACCGAGCTATTGGACCGAGCTGAGCGCCTGTTTGCAATATGTTCGGCGATCCTGGCATGAGATATTCTCATTGGCCTGTCTAGCAGAATGTGTGGCCCGTGGTCGCTATTCAGGACACGTTGGATGGCGTGATAGCCGCGCGCCGCGCTCTTCCCTTCCCTCCGCGCTGACCAGCAAACGGCCACACTTCCGCAAGGGGACATAATCTTACAGGCGTGAAAAAAACATCGGCGGGAGTGTACTAGATTCAGCCCACGGTGGATGTTGCTGCCAGGGCGGCGATCCTGACATGACAGGCACCCGTTGGACGCCTGGCGATCAGGATTTCGAGGTTTGTTTCGATTCGCAAGTATCGGCTTCGCCCTCGGCGTTCGCCCGTAAGAACGTGTGCTCGTCCGTCAGGTGTTCGATGATTTTCTTCCTCTCACGGGTTGAAAAGTTGCACGCCGAGCAAGAATAGGTGAACGGGTTCTGCTGCTCATAAACGGCGTCTGCGAGTCTGTTAGCTTCTTTTGAAACGGCAGGGTTGTTTGCGAACGTCCGGGCGTAATCGCGCAGTCCTGCGATATCGCCTTCCGCTGTCAGTTCCTCCAAGCGGCGCTTCTGGTCGATGGTCATTCGGGCCTTGACCTGCCCCCTGGGGTTTTCTCCACAGTTCGGACAAATCTCTTCACCGTCAGTAACGTCGGCGATATGGCAAATTCGGCATAGCACGGCTTCAGTCTCCCGCCAAATTATCTTTACCGGAAATTATAGGTACGTGCGTCAAGTGAAATATTCTGGGCCAAAAACGCGAAAATCGTCGAGAGCGGAAAGGATCGTCGGGGGTAGAGCAGGTACCCAAGACTGTTGCATCGGTGGGCTTGCGGGCGTGAGTTCAGGGTTCCGCAGCTACGCACTCGTTGAACTGCTCTTCGGTTAATACCAAAGCGTTCTCGGTCTTGAACGAGTTCTTTTTCACTTGGGCGAGAAAACTTAGATAGGCACGTTGCCGTTTAAACACTTCCATCACTTTTTGGTTGCGTGCTACCAGTATCCCGATTCTGCCCAACGCGGACGCATTCACCAGATTTCCCAGGCAGTGTTTGCGTGAACCGCTTTCTTCGATTTCAATACAGAGCAGGCATCGTGAGTTCTCGTTGGAGTTTTTGATGACCTCAAAGTCGCCCGGCGGTTCAAGACCATCCATGTTCTCATTATGTTTGTGGATCAGCGCTTCCACTAGTCCCCTGGTGCGGTCGAGAAGCTCCGCATACTCGTTAATATAGGTTCCCACATTCGCAAAAGGTCCAACAGCTACATCGACTACGGGAGCGTACATGCCCCGTCCCTCACCGAGGAACGGACGCCACTGGACTACGACCTCTCCGTAGAGTCGATCAAGGGCACTCTTGACCCGCTCCTGGTAGGCGCGTTCGGGCAAGTAATCAGCGGCACGTTGAACGCGGCTCGGCATCTGGCGAATTGTAGCGAATAACCGGGCGCCCTGTCGGCTGGTACGATGGGCAAATCACTTTCCTGGGCTCCAACGTTGGAGTACCATTCCCAGGACACCTAGAGCGGAGCAACGCGCGTCTTGGTTACGAAATCCGAACAAGCGACGGAACCACGCGCCAATGACACCTCACTCGGGTAGGATTGCGGCGCAGTAATCGCTTCCCCCTTCTTGACGATTAGTCCATCGCTCGTTCGACGACCGATGGCGGATGATTTTGCTTTTTCAAGGGCGAAATAGTGGACAAACAGGATTCACTCTTTGAGCTACCCGAAGAACCGGACAGGAAACCCAAACTATATACGCTTGACGATGGCTCCAGCCTCACTTCTCAACGCCTGAGTAGTTCCGACCGCGATGTCCAAATGGAAGCGATGAGGCGCTGGTTCTACGCGAACTACGAAGACCCCGTCCACAGTTGCCCGTATATTTCGAGTGAAGGCGGGTATCAATACATTTACGGAGGACCTTACGAGGCCCGTGAAGAATTAGACCAAGAGTTTAGCGGTGTCGTCGATGAAGGGGTCATCGAGGAATTGGCCGACAACCTGGACAACGAAAGTTCGGAGTGGAGTGGCAACCCTGATGATTTTTCTCCAGAACTCGATGACTATGTCTTCCGCTCTAGCGCCGAGTCCGTCGGCCACGAAGAGGCTTTTCGCCAAAGTGCGATAAACATCGAGCGTCTTCTTGAAGTCGAAGTCAACGCAGCGGAACGTCAGGTCATGCTGCGATTGGTGTATGCCAATGTCATCACGGCTCTGGAGACGTACCTTGCGGACAAGTTCATATCAGCTATCGATGCGGATGAGAAAATCCTACGTCGTTTTGTGGAAACCACTCCTGAATTCAAGAACCGGAAGTTCGCCCTGTGCGATGTCTTCAACGCTCACGAGGCCATCAAAGACGACGTGAAGACCCATCTGTCAGAAGTCGTTTGGCATCGCCTCGACAAGGTTGAGCCGATGTATCGTGACTCGCTCGGTATCAATTTTCCACCAGACATGCAACACCTCCACAAAGCAATCTTCACTCGACACGACTGCATTCATCGAAGCGGCAAGACGAAGGACGGAAAGGAACACACGCTCAACGAGAGTGACATCAAGAGCCTGCTGTTGCAGGCCGATAGGCTTGTTCGGTGGATAGAGGCGGGTGGTAAAGAACCTCCGGCTCCTATATTTGACGAAGACATGCCTTTTTGATCCCGCATCGCAGTCCCTTTCTCAGTATTTCAATTCAGTTCCCAACCCACCGCATCCAGAGCCCCGTGTGCTACATTCCTTCACATGATCTTCCCCGATGATCCAGCTCTCTCCGACCAGCGGCACAAAGACCGCATGTGCTCGATCAATGCGCTTTATTCCAATCTTGCGGTCATCATTGTGGCTGGCCTAATCCTCGCATTCAGCATCGGCTACTTGGTGGGCGTCAGAGCGCGGTAGCAAAATGGGCGTTTGGTGCTTCACAGCGACATCGTTCCCGAGCATGAGTGCGACGGCGAGTTGATCGAGTTGCTACCAACTCCCAAACATCTTCACTGCGCCTGGTGCTCCGTGTGTGGGGCTGAGTTCACATATCAGCCGGATTCGGACTGGGTGACCATTGTCTTGCCGGGAATGCGGAGTCGGATTGAGTAGGGGGCTGCGCAACTGAGTCGGAGCCGTCTTCACACAAACTTCTCGTACCAAACGCAAGCGTTTCGGTTTCCTTGTCTCCAGTCAGCAACACTAAGCGCGGTCCCCTGTTACGAAAGCCGGAATTACCGGGTCCCTGAACCTCTCTCATGCCCTTGAGCAAACGCGTATTCGTCGTCATCCTTGAAGGTTTGTGTTTGACTCCGTAAACAAGCCCGTAGCGCTCGCGGTACAAGCATCCTGTCGATCATGTTCTGTCTCGTTTTCGTAACAGGATCGATTATTCAAGTTCCACCGATCATCTTTACTGTATGGTCTCCGCCATCTGGCTCGTGAGCTTGCTCAGAAGAGGGGCCGAGCTTCCTTATCTCCTCCTTTGCTTCCTCCGTCGAATTGCTTCAGCGTGAACGATCAGAAGTGAGTGTGCTCTGCACAAATTCAGGCACAGATCCCTGTGCATGTCTAAGACGATGGAGGCCGCCATGCAAAGACTTTTCTTGTTATTCGCGCTATCGTTATTTCTTCTTTGCGCCGCTGAGCTTGCGGGCGCGCAGGAGCAATCGGGCTACCCAAGCTTCGTCCCGCAGGACTGCCACCAGTTCGACTGCGTGAACCTGCTGACGAACACCGTCAGCCTGAACGTCCCGATTCGGTCGAAGGCCGGGGCGGTTCCTGTAAGCGCAAGAGGTGTGGCTAGCTACTATATGACCACAAGCGGCGGCGCATGGGTGCCAAGCTTCGCGGCTCAATCGCCGATCAGCTCAGATACGCCTTGGGGATTTCAGGCAGAAGTAAACGGCTTCATATCCTTCGGCTGGTCGGGCGCTTTTGCCTTTAACGGGGCAAGCGGCGTGGCTTGCCCAGGTAGTGGAACCACAACAAAATATACAAACTGGGAAATACTGACCGCTGACGGAACGCAGCATCCTTTGCCAACAACGGTCTACACCGACCAGACGAGCAGCGGCACCTCGTGCTTAACTGGGTCAGGATTCACCGCGCAGACCACAGACGGAAGCGGCCTGACGGCCACGGTTCCAAGTAATGGCATAACTGCCAGCAGCATCTATTCCAGAAACGGCTCGCTGGTCACAAGCAGCTCTATCACAGACTCCAATGGCAACGCGGTTACTTGGAATGGGACATCTGCCATCACCGATTCCATGGGGGTCACCGCGCTTTCGGTCACTAACATCGCAACCGGCCCATTTTCCTGGACAGACGTGAACGCTGGCAGCCCACAGGTCTCGCTTACCATCCCCGGTTCCACGAAGGTCGAGACTAACTTCGGCTGCAGTGGGGTAAACGAATACGGCCCTTCTACGCTAGCCAACGCCGACCTGCCTACGACCATCACCTTGGCGGACAGCAGGACCATCGGCCTCGCTTACGAGCCGACGTACAACAAGGCGGGCTACGTGACCGGGCGAGTGCAGCAGATCACGCTGCCGACGAGCGGGACGATCACCTACGGCTACTCCGACACGACCGGGCACCACGGCATCAACTGCTTCGATGCCACGGTGCCCAAGCTAACCCGCACGCTCGGCAACGGTGACGCGACGACTTACGTTCTGAGCAATGGCATAAACACCGTAACCGATCCTGGCGGCAATGTCACCGAGTACGAGTTCAACACGACGGGGCTAGTCAGCGCGATAGTGCACGATAAGGGAGCTTCCACGATCCTTTATTTCGACACATACTGCTATAACGTGTCTATCTCCATCAACGGCAATTGCGGGAGCAACAACCCCACGATGCCAATAACAGAATTATTTATCTACCATCAGATTTACGCGCAGACTGGTTTTTCGACGGTGGACACAAAGTTCGACACGTACGGCAACGTGACTTACCGAGCAGAGTATGATTTTGGTAATACGACCAGCCCTGCGCGAGCCACGACCATCACCTACTACCAGGGCGGGACAAGCTGCGGCGCGCTGACCAACGTGAACGTAAACGACAAGCCGTGCGAAATATCCACGACGCAAGGGGGCTCGACGGTCGCGGACAAGAAGTTCTACTATGATGGGAACGGCAACCTGACCAAGACTTCAGTCTGGAACGGCTCGGCGTGGATCGGGCAGACGAGCGCGAACACGTTCAACGCGAACGGTACACCAATCAAGACGTTCGACCTGAACAACAACGAGACGGACTACACCTATTCGTCCAGCAATTACAGCGACGGATGCAACGCGTTTTATGCTGTTCCCTTCCCGACCAAGATAGAGAACATGGGCACGACGATCGCCACCTCCGCCTACTACGACTGCACTGGAGGCGTGAGACTGAAGGACGGAGACGCAAACGGCAACCTGACGACTTATGGCTACAAAACTGCTACCGGCGTAGCCGACCCCTACTGGCGGTTGAGCAGCACAACAGATGCAATTGGGACAGCCACTGTCTACAAAACCTACCCAACAAGCAGCCAACCAACGACGTTTTGGAGCAGCGATTTCGTATTCAACTCCGGCAACTCGATTGAAGGCACTCTTCAAACGCTAGACTCTTATGGACGCACGATTGGCGTGCAAAAGGCGCAATCGCCTAGTGGCTCTAGCTACGATACTGTGAGTTCGGCGTATTCATGGACTGCTGACGCCCCGTATTTCCAGGTGCAGACATCGCAGCCTTGCTCGCAGACGAGCGGGAACCCCTGCGCTTCGTTTGTTCACACCTTGGAACAGGGCGTGCTAGGGCCGTACACTCAGACCACCGCGAGCAACGAGACACTAACCACTACCTACACCCAGAACGATGTTTTGAGCGTACTCTCGCCTGCGCCGACCGGAGAGAACGTCAAGCAGACCCAGACTGAGTACGACGGCCTAGGACGCCCGAAATATGTTTGCCGCATCGGGACGACAGCAGCAACGGGGAGCGGCACTGGCTGCGGCCAAAACACCGGCAGCGCGAGCGGCACTACCGACGCCTACACCTATACTCAAGGCGCAGGCTACACAGAAGTGTACGTGACCCGCGCCGGGGTGCAGCAGCGCACCAGCTACTTCGACGCGCTGGGGCGCTTATACAAGCGCATCACGCCGGAGGGCGGAACCTGGAACTACTACTACGACACAGCAGCATGCACAGGCGGAGCCGCCAGCGCTGGGAACCTGACATGCGTCAAGGACCCGAACGGCAACGTGCTGAATTATTTCTACGACGCGATGAACCGGGTGACGAAGGTCAACGCCAACGGCACTACCTGCCGCCACTTCTACTTCGATCAGACCTATGGGACGGTGCCGACCGGCGTCACGACGCCGACCTACACCTTGGGTTTGCTAGCCGAGGACTCGACGGACAACTGCTCCGGAACCCTGATCACAGACGAGTGGCACAGTTACGACAAAGATCACCGCGAGATCGACTCCTATGTGTCCACACCACATGCGACGCAGTATTACCACTCGACGGCAACCTTCTTCGAGAACGGCGCGGTGAAGACGCTGCAGCTCGCCAGCCCGAGCCTCTACACGATGACGTACACGCTAGACGGCGAGGGGCGGACGAACTCGGCTAAGGTCGGATCGACAACGATGGTCAACAACGTCACGTTTGACCCGGCAGCCGGGGGTAACTGCGCCGGAGGCGTCAACACAGTGTCACTGATCGGCTCGTCCAGCGACAGCGACGCCTACACGTGCGACGCGAACACCGGGCGGATGAAGACCTACGCCTTCACGGTCGGGGCGACGCCCGCCACCTTGACGGGGACGCTGACCTGGAACGCGAACGGCTCACTTGCCAGCCTGGCCACGACGGACGGCTTCAACGCGGGCGGGACGCTGACCTGCACGGACAGCTACGACGACTGGGGGCGACTCGGCACCTTCCTCTGCGGCAGCGGGAACTGGGGGCAGGACTTCGCCTACGACGTGTACGACAACCTGAACAAGTCGGTGCCCACGGGCTACTCGGGAACGTCGTGGGCCGTGACGTATAATTCCAGCAACCAGTTCAGCGGCGGCACGTTCGACTCGAACGGCGACACGAAGGCCGACGGCAACGGCGACTACTGGGGCTGGAACGAGTTCGGCAAGATGGCCTGGTACCACTCCAGCTCCATCGCGCCGACCTGCGGGACGAACGGCAGCTGCGCTACCTACGACGCCTTCGGGCGGATGGTCGAGCAGACGATCGGCTCAGTCTACAAGCAGTACTGGAACACGCAGGCCGGGCAGGTGCAGATGAGCGGCACTACGGCTAACTTCGCCTACTGGCCCGTTTCGGCGGTCGGCACGGTGGTCGTGAACGGGAACGCGGGCACCTCGCTCTACGCGCACAAGGACTGGATCGGCAACGCGCGCGTCGTGTCCTCGCATGGTCGCGCCGTGACTGCCGACCAAGCCTACACGCCGTACGGCGAGATGTATGCGACGTTCGGCTCGACGGCGGCTGTGTACGACCTGTTCGCGGGAATGACGGCTAACTTCAACAACGGCGTGCAGCAGGACACGCCGAACCGAGAGCTGGCCGTATTCTCTCGCTGGCTCTCGCCCGACCCGGCGAACATCGGGTGGAACCGCTACGCCTACGTGACGAACCCGAACAGCCAGAGTGATCCATCCGGGTTGGGACAGGGCGGATTACAAGACTGCAACACTGCTGGCAATTGTAATATTCTTGTTTCACCTTGTGCTTGGGATGATCCCTGTGGGCCCGGAACAATAGACGGTGGTCCTCCGGGCGATGGTGGCAGTGGCAGTTGGTACGCTGGATGGGGCAGTGGACAAGATTACGGTGTCTCAAGCGTAGGTTCTCTACCCGCAGAAGACCCAGGTCAGCTAGAACGTGATTTGGAAGCCTTGGCTGGCCCTTCGGCCGGCCCTAATGGTGGCGACTTCTTAGGTCAGATGACTATCGAGCAATTCCTAATGAACCTCTTGCCAGCAAGCGTCGTGAATCTTGGCCCAAAGGGGGACGTTTTCAATGGCTGGGACCCAAGTCTTGGGCAGTGGGCAATCGAGCAAGAATATCTAATTGAAGTCGTTAACGGATTCGGTCAGATTTATGATTACGGCACCGTTAAACTTAATGAAACTGTAACTAGTGGCGCTAAAACTGGTTCTTACACAACGTTGGACGGCATTGTCCCTGACTGGATGGGGTACCCTCTTAGAGGGGTTGGCCCAGCCACAAGTGACGATACCTTTCCTCAGATTGTCAGTCAACAGCGCTTCACGGCCACAATGAACTTGGGCTATGGTCCTTTTACAATGGCGCTCAGCACTGTCTTTCAGAACACTTATAGCCTGACCAATGGTGTTCTGACGACATCGAGGACTGTGATAAATCCATAGCCTCGGCCAGGACCTCAGAGCGGGATTGACGAGCGAAACTGGCGATTTTAGAATTCCGTGACGCGGCAGTCTAAGATTAGCTGGCAGCCGACATTAGAGATGTGGACACGAGCCGATGCGATTGCCGGGATAAAGTGAGGGATGGATGGTGTATCGCGTACTGATCTTCTGGCTGGGTGTGTCTATTACCAGCACGTGTCTTTGTCTTGCACAGGACGTGAAGAGCGGGAGAAAGGACTTTGCAGCCCGATCAACCATGGCTGAAGTCTTAGGAAAAACTCCGTTTTCTGGTTCTCTCGAATATTCGGGCGACTGTGAGGACATGAGTCAGGAGCTTCCGGTACTTCCCACGGTGCGTGTTCCCTCGGAAGATCGGAACAGTTCTGCTCTAGTGACGTTGCGCGAAATATTTGCAGGCGATCAGAAGATGCAGGTGACACAGGAAGCGGGTGGGGCGATTCGAATGGTCGAGAGCGGCGTTCCTCAGGAACTTCTGGATGTAACGATTCGAAAGTTATCCTTTAATGACATCTACGATCCGATGAGCGCCGAGGCCATGATAATTTCTGCGCCCGAGGTGCAGGTCTTCATGAAGGCCCATGGTATCGAGCGAGGTAGTGATCGGTTCCGCAGCGCGGTACGGGGCTTTCGCCAAGGACCTCAGCCTAGGCTTCCACACATTTCGGAGGATCTTTACAACGTCACCGTGCAACAAGCACTAGACCATCTGCTGAAGACGTTTCCAGGGTTTTGGGTCTATCAGAATTGCCTAAGCGAGACTGGTGGTCGCGTGGTGGCCTTCGATTACTTGAGAGCATTCTAGATGGTAGCGGCTCCAAGTTTGCGGCTCCTCAATCTCCAAATGCCACTGCAGCGGGCTGGTCGTCTGGCGCTCTTAAAGAATAAGCTGCTGACGGTTAGAATCAGTGCTTTTGTGCGCTCCGTTCACCACCACCATTTCTTTCTAGTTGTTTCTGTCGTGGTCTTCATCTCGCTCACTGCCCCGGCCCAAGACGTTACTGAACTCAAAGTTCGGGCTGAGAAGGGTGACGTATCGGCGGAATCAGCGCTGGCCAAGGCTTATCACACAGGTGAGGGTGTCGCAAAGAATGAAGCCGAAGCTGTGCGTTGGTGGGAGAAAGCGGCGGAACAAGGCGATACGGTGTCGCAAGTCAACCTTGGAGTTGCTTATCATTTTGGCCAGGGAGTTCCTATGAACTTCGCGACAGCCGCACGCTGGTATCGTAGGGCCGCCGAGCAGGGCAACGCTGCGGCTCAGACTGACCTTGCCGTCCTTTATCAACTAGGTCAAGGTGTTCCAAGAGATAACGCCGAAGCTGTGCGCTGGTGGCGGAAGGCCGCGGCCCAGGACGTTACAGTGGCTCAACTCAATCTCGGAACGGCCTATTACTTAGGAGCGGGCGTTGAGAAGGATGACGCCGAAGCGGTGCGTTGGTATCGCAAGGCTGCCGAAAAGGGCAACGCCACGGCTCAATTCAGACTCGGAATGGCGCACGTCTATGGCGCGGGCGTGCCCAAGAATGAGGCTGAGGGAATCAAGTGGCTCCGCAAGTCGGCCGAACAGGGGAACGCGGAGGGTCAATTCTGGCTCGGATTCTCGTATCATTCTGGCGCGGGCGTTGAAAAGAATGACGCCGAAGGTGTCCGCTGGTGCAGCAAGGCCGCTGAACAGGGCCTGGCGGTGGCTCAGTACAATCTCGGGCAAGCATACAGCTCCGGCGAAGGCGTCGCAAGAAACCCCGCCGAGGCCGCGCGCTGGTGGCAGAAGGCTGCCGAACAAGGCGTTGCAAAGGCTCAATACAACCTCGGCTTGGCCTATCACAATGGTGCGGGTCTACAAAAGGATGAGGTCGAAGCCTACTTTTGGGTAAACTTAGCCGCGTCGTCCCTCGACCAAGGATTTGTCAAAGAATCCCGTGAGAACATCGGCAAGTCGCTGACAGCAGCCCAGCTTTGGGAAGTGCAAGGACGCTGTCGCAAATGGGTGGATGCGCACCCAAACACTGAAAAGTGATGGCACAGAAGCTCTCCAAGCAGGGCAAGGATCTGGCCGACTGCAACTCTCGATTGGAACGCTGCCAACGCGCTCGCAGCCGATGTGAGACGCAGAGGAGAATACTTCTCTACGTCCTCGTGCGCGCATTCGCAGCGCTGTTCATCGGTGGCATGTTCTATGCGACTGCGGTGCGTTCGCGGCTCTGAGGAAATGGGCAGTGTGCAACGCGCTCAGATGATGGTCTTCGCTGCTTGGTTCTCAATCAGGGCTCGTGCCACTCGCTCGCAAGTTGTCGCTTCGACCTCCGTAGCAATTCTATGAGGTCCCTGCGCGCGCCCAGGGTGGCGACCACTGATGACCGTTGGATCGTTGCTGATGCGCCCGAGATTGCTGAGGTCTGCCTCGCTCACGTTGAGCGCCACAGCAACATTCTTACGTCCACCGTATAGCCGTTGGGCGACTTGGAATACATCATAAAGAGGATGTAGGCGTCCCTCGGGATCAGCGGCATACCTGGACCAGTGTTCCAGCATATCTCGCAAGTTTGCGTCGATGGTCGCGCGTTTTGCCAGATCCGCAATACGCGACTCCGCAGCTTGGCGCTCACGTCTTTCGGCTGCTTTGCGTTCTTCAAAGTCGGCTGGGAGAACTTCGACCCTAAAAGTAGCGGTAACGCTCTGCTGGCCAGTATCACGCAATACATGGCGACTCTGAAACTCCACAGCGAATCCATCAGCCAATTCGTAAGACAAGCTTCTGACCAAGTCGCGCGCTACTAGATCGGCCTGCTCGTGCAGCCGACTCTCGTCAGCGGCATCGGCAGTTGCCTTCAGCACCAGCGTTTCGTCCCGGAGTGTAGCGTCGAACAGTGGAACGCTGACCTTGTACTCCACGTCAAAGCCAGGCGTCACCTTAAACTTGAATATGTATTTGTTCATGTGCGCCGTTCACACAGAATAATCCAACGACAACCGACCAAGCTAACCCTCCAGACGTGCTCCGCCGAACCGGGTACCCTCAAAAAAAGGGCGGGGCGGGGTGGCCGTAGCCTGAAACGTAGAGGATGTTGTCGAGGAGCGGGTGTACATACAACGGTGAGCGTACAGGTTGGCGACGTTAAAAACACAGCCCGCTCTCGCCTGGCGATTCCGGTCTCCCGAGGGTGGTCAAGGGGGTAAGGCCGGGTGGGTAAGGTAGGCAAAGTGTAAAGTAGTACCCTCGCCAAAAGCCGCATCCCGCGCGGCAAGTCCCCCGCCAATCGTCCGCTAATCCACTTCCGATTCCGCGTCTCCCCTGCGTTCTTGCCTCCCGTTTGCTTGCTCCCGCCTCGGGGCGGATGGTTTGTTGCCGTCCTGGTGCGAGTCATTCGCTGGCATTCTGCGCAGCATTCGCGCGGCAATTTCCGCTGGCTCGCTCTCCGCTTAATACATCCGAATTCTCCGCTGAAAAATGCAGAACGTGTCAAGGGTTTTTATTCGGTGTGTTATCTGTTGGATATGGTGCTATGTGATACCACATGTTATCGCATGGTGCTATGGTCGCACTCGCAACACAAATCACATCACACACAGGAGAAAACACATGGCACATGATCTGGCGGTCATCAACGGCAAACACGCAATGTTCATGGTCGGCACTCGCGAGGACGCATGGCACAAACTGGGGCAACGCTGCGACAGCGCCGTTAACTGGGAAGAGGCTATGGGCTTGGCTGGTCTCGACTGGAACGTTGTCAAGAATCAGAACTATGCACGCAACCCACAAGGCCACGTCGTACCAGTCTCAAGCTATTCCATCTTCCGCGATACTGACGGCGCGGAGTTGGCCAGCAACGTCGGCGAAGGGTTTACCGTCAAACAGAACAGGGAGTGTTTCCAGTTTGTTGATGACTTGCTCCAGGACAATGGCGGCGCACATTACGACAGCGCTGGAGCACTGGGAAACGGAGCGACAATTTGGTGCGCCGTTCGCGTGCCGCGTGCCGATATCACCGTTAACGGCGAGGACAAGTCAGAGAGCTATCTGGTTTTCACCACTGCGCACGATGGCAGCATGGCTCACACTGCCGCGCTGTCCTCGGTTAGGGTTGTCTGCCGCAATACCTTACGCCAAGCGCTATCCACTAACACCGGCATCTTGCGAATCAAGCACACAAAGAACGCCAACGCGCGTTTCGAGGATGCACGGCGCACGATGGACGGCGTGGTGATGGATGCCGCCAGGCTTCAGGACAAGTTGCAGACATTAGCCACGCGGCGCATAACGCGGGAGTCGCTGACAAGTGTGATGGACAGGTTGTTCCCCAAGCCAGCGGAGAAGGACCAGAACGCGACTCGCCGTGACAATATCCTCGCCGATGTTTTGCGCCTCTATGAGTCAAATGATGCAGACGCGTTCCCTGCCATCCGTGGTACAGCCTACAACCTGCTAAACGCCGTCACCGAGTACACCGACCATTACCGCACAGCGAGAATCACCGACGCACGCAAGGGCTCCAGCGTTGACATGGCGCGCGCTGAGAATGCCGTAATCGGCACAGGCGAGAGGCTCAAGACTCAGGCGCTAGAGGTGATCCTAGAAACCACGTCAGGCGCGCCGATCCATAGCGTAATTCAGTCGCGCCCTATGGCTACCATTGGGGGCAGCCTGTTGGATGCCGTTCTGGCGAACTCTGTTAACTAGGTGCGACATGGGCACGGCGGGAGCGTCCTCGCCGTGCGCTTGATGCACCTAGCATCCCGGAGGATTAGACAGTGGCCACTCAATCGTTATTCGAGCAGACTGGGTTCCAGTTCCCGCAATCGCTTGCAGAACGCTATCAGCCAAAAAGCATAGAGCAGTTCGTCGGTCTGGATAAGCCGAAAAAGATCATGGCAAAGTTTGCGGAGAACCCATACCCGAGTGCTTGGCTATTTGTTGGGCCATCCGGTACCGGCAAAACTTCGATGGCTTTGGCGATCAGCAACGCAGTAGCAGGCGAACTCCACCACATTCCCAGTCAATCCTGCGACCTTGCAACCGTCAAGTTTGTGACCGACCGTTGCCACTATTACCCGCGCATCCAAGAGACGGGCCAGCCTGGGAGATTCCATTTTGTACTGGCGGATGAAGCAGACAGAATGACACCAGCAGCACAGTTAGCCTTCCTGTCGAAACTGGACGGTACAGCATTCCCACCTAACACCATATTCGTCTTCACTTGCAATAGTGTGGACTCCCTTGAGGCTCGCTTTCTCAGCCGTTGCCGTCGGGTGGATTTTTCGTCCTACGGTATGTCGGAGGGCATTGTCGGCTTATTGCAACGAGTCTGGGATGCGGAAACGGACGGCTCGACGGCTAGTCCCAATTTCGCACGACTGGCCAAAGATAGTCTGAATAACGTACGGGATGCGCTAATGACTTTGGAGACAGAAATTCTAGCAGCGTGATACATCACATGATGTAGGATGAGTTTGCACTGGAGGGCGTGAATATGAAAGCGGTACTGCCTGGGAGCACCAGAATAAATATCAGCATCAATGAAGACCAGAGAGCGGGGTTGGAGAAGTCATCCAAGAAGAGTGGCGCTCCGCTTGCCGAGGTGGTCCGGCGCGCCATTGACGCGTACCTCGAAGCGGAACGGAAGAAGAAGTAGATACTGTATCAACAAACGGTAGCGAGAAGTGGCACGGCGTTTCAGTCACTTGCAGGCGAAGGCGACCGCATCAACAGACGAACGAATGGTGACACAGCACGGGGGGCCTATGAAGATTGCGATCTACGCTAGGGTTTCGACCGACAAGCAGGAGAACGGCAACCAACTCGACCAGTTACGCGGATTCGCGGCGAGGCAGGGCTGGGAGACTGCCGTCGAGTACGTTGACACCGTGAGCGGCTCCGGCAAGAAGACGAGGCCGCAGTTTGAGCGCATGATGCTGGCAGCAAGCCAACGTCAGTTTGACCTGGTACTCTTTTGGCGTCTGGATCGCCTGTCCCGCGAGGGCGTGCGCATGACGCTGACGTACCTGGAGCGGTTGGACTCGTGGGGTGTCGCATGGCGCAGCTACCAGGAGCCGTATCTGGATTCCTGCGGGGTGATGAAAGACCTGGTGATCTCGGTCATGGCGCTCATGGCACAGCAAGAACGCATTGCCATCAGCGAACGAACCAAGGCAGGACTTGCGCGTGCAGTGAAGGCTGGCAAGACCCTGGGACGGCGCGCGGTGGTGGTAGATGTTAGGCGGGTTCGTGAGTTGCAACGAGGCGGGCTAGGATTGCGCCCCATTGCCAAGAAGTTGAAGGTTTCAGTCAACACGCTGGTGCGTGCGATGCGTACCGCGTAACAGCGCCCGGACGAAGAAAAGCCCACGCGATGGAAGTACTCATCCGTGGGCTTTTGTGTTTCTGCGGGCTGTTTATCCTCGCTGCGTTTTTCGTGGTGGATGCGGTGAGACTTGGCGGTGCGCACCCGCGATGACTGCCTTCGCCAGCTCATCCACTCTCGCGCCTTTTGCGCCGGGGAAGGTTTGCCGGACAATAGAGGCAACCTGGCCTCTGGTTAGGTCGTTAATCGCGCCATGAAGCTTCCGCCGCCCCGACTTATTCATCGCTGAGCCTGCGGTCAGGAACTTGATTCCGCTCCGGCCTTGATTCACCGCGCGGATGCCTGCCGCCGAGGTCTGCCTCAGCTAACAGGGCGTTATACTCTCGCTCGTTTTCACCGCGCTGCCCGTGACCAGGCGTGGCGTTGCCGTCGCTCTGAAGCGGTGAGCCAATTTTGAAGTCGTTGGGGTCGGCCAAGCTAGGATTCTTCTGGTTGTCGGTGAGTTCGATCAGAGCGCCCTGTTCGGCGTTAGTGTGTAGGTTCGTCATATTGGAGATCCTTTTACGTGTGGGTTTGTGCTGCGGAAGGTTTGTGGTGTTGTGGGCAGGCCGGAAGCAAATCCACTTTGTACCTTAAAGTGCATCCACGTCGGGTAATACCCGCGTGTGATTTGTTCCATATTCCGGCATCCCGTGCGGGCCTGCGAGCTGCTCCGGATGGCGGCACTTTGGGCTAGATTGTTGCCGTGGTAGGGGCTGGCGGTTGTGTAAAACAGCGTGCGAATGCTTGTGCTTACGGCCCGCAGGCACTAGGAAAGTAGCCGACAGTCCGAGGCTTGGCAGCTCCACCTTCGTCGTCTTGCGGCAACGTGTTTCTGGTTGAATGTCGGTAGTTCTTAAATGTCCAGCAGTTCAGTAGGCATTCGAGTAGCCGGTGTTCCGCTGACGCTAGCCTCGATGACCGCAATCGCGATTTAGCGCCAACCGCTGTACGGTAACGCGACGGTTACATTTTCATGTACTCTAGAGCCGCTTAAATCACTAGTCCGCGCCCCGATAACCCGAGCAAAGGTATCGGTATAGGCAGTCGCGGAACGTCAAGTTTCGTGTGGCCCCAGCGAATTGCACAGTCCTCGGTCCCATTAGCAATTCCCGTGAGGTCCCAAGCCAAAGTCAACCACGAAAAAGGGCTGGTCGGAGTCGTACCAAACCTGGGGACGAGCCCCCCTCCTATGGCCTTTTTCACCACCCCATCAATCATTTTGAGTGGTCCATCATAAAACATCGATACGCCGACGGAAACTGCCCCCGCAATGCTCACGCCCGCCCAGCAATTACACATACGGAGGAACATGTAATGCTCGGCCGCAGCGAGTTCCAGATTTGTATTCCCGGCCTGCCTCAACCCCTTCAGGTAACCGAATGCGTTCTGGAGATTCTCGTGTACGACGTAAGTGTCGTATCTGTCGATTGCTCCTTGCGCCCAATCGTGCACCTTTGCGTTGTCCATAATTTACCTCGTAGTCTGCCAAGTTTTTCACTGCCATCCTCCACTACATTTAGGCGCTGTCAGGGCTGAGAGTGAGCCCTCAACAGAAAGGCTCACGGGCAACACGGCACTGCCCTGGTGGTAGGACGCGACACAGCATGCGTGATTTGCCACGGTGGGTCAAGCGAAATATGTCTAACTCCGCTCTGACTTGCTATGCACTTCATTGCCGTAGAGTTACACGCGCCGCTGACCCGGTCTGATCAGGAGTGCGACATCGTCCGCACCCAGACGCGATCACTTTTTTTCGTTTTTGACTGTAAGGGCGATGACGCCCGCCTCGGGCAAGAGATCGCTGTTTGACGTTCAGGTCACGCCACTCCCGGCTCACGAATCGGGTCTTGAGGCTAGTTCAAACGACTCTAGAAACTCGTAGATGTGCTGGGCGGCCCAGCCTTCTGGCGTCTCGCCACTGGCGCTAGCCTGCCACAGCATCGCGCGCACTGCTGACCAACACGAGCACCTTGGCGGGCGGTGATTACGGCAACGCTGGATTGCCTGAGAGCCTTCGCGCATCATCCGGTTGACCCAATCGCGCTCGATGAGGCCGTGTGGCGTATCCACCAGTCCCAGCACCTTACTCACAAACTCTGCACCTGGACTCTCGCGTCGTCTATTCACGGCGCGGGCGCGCTGTGCCATTGCGATGGTGAGATCGATGGAGATCTGATTGCGCTCGCCGTCCGTCAACTTGAAGTTTTTCGCGTGGGCGATAATCTGCTGTAATTCTTCCGGCGACGCTGCACGGGTGCGCTGAATAATCGCGTCCACGTCCGTGCGTCTTAGCTCGGCCTTTGTGGTCTGGGTGGCACCGGTTGGCTTCGGCTGTCGGCCGGGTTTAGGTACGGCGATCTCGCGGTATATGCGTTCAACTATTGTGGGGTTGAAGGTCATATCTACAGCATCCAGCCCAAACCATCTGGCATCGAGTCACTATCCCTCTTCGGCACGGGTCTCCCCGGGCTACTGTTCACTTCCCATCGCAACTCGCACAGCCGCTGTAGTTCTATTGGGATGCGCTGCCGCACATGTACTGGCGAAGCGAGGAGTATGGCTTCGTGTCCCCGCAGTACATTCTCTAGTGCGCTCGCATCCCTTTTCTCCAGCTCGGCAGCGAGTTCCTGAAAGATGGTTAAGTATCTATCGGCCTCAACGGCGCAGTCGAGCGAGAGTGAAACTGCGAATACGGCCTGAAGCCGAAAGATGCGATCTTTAATCGCTTCCAACCGCCCTACGAGTTCATCGACTGTCGCATCGGGTGGCGTCGGTAGCACTGGCCTTGGCGTTGACTCTTGCGCCGCCAGCGTTTCTTCGATGGCCACAGCAACATCGCTCGGCAAGTCATCGAGTCCAGATTCAGCAATCGCTTTCTTGCGGCGCTCGCGCCCGGCGCGATCATATCCCCGGCGTCGTTCGAGCCGAGCCTGGCTCTTCTCCTCTTCGGCTTTTAGCTTTGCACGTACTTGCGCGTATGTGATTGACATCTATATCCCCAATGCGTTGCCGCTATTGACTCGGCCGTCCGCTTTACTCCCGTGTTTGGCTGGCCTGATTTTTCTGAGCGCTACTTCCTTGGCGTAGGCCAAGGTTGCGACGGCGAGCAGACGGGACGGGACGTGTGACGGCTCTGTTCGTGACCGATGCAGAAGGCGACGCAACATGCAGAGCGGTGGATGTGCGAGTTGGCGCAGCGCCTGTACTCGGGCTGCGACTGGCGCGCCCTCGTCGTCAACCAACCGGGCGAGAGCCGTTTCAGGCTGCATGAATTTCGGCATGGTGGTTGCCTAGACAAGCACACCAGATTGCCGCTTAACCGTCCGGGCGTACTCGCGCAGCGTCCGGTGGTACAGATCATCGATGCCTTTGTCATCCATCCTATCCAGGGATGCAGACGGCTGTGAAATCGTCTCGTCAGTCTCGCTGCCTATTGAGTTCAATAGCGTTGATCGGGATAGGTCTTTCTCGACTCTCTTGCACTCCTCCCAAGCTGCATCGAGAAGAGCGATGGTGACGAAGCGGCCCGAGCAATATTCACGCAGGAACCTGCGCCGGTCGGCGGATGGTGAGTAGTCGTTCCGATACGCTTCCCAGCAGAAATAACACGCCTCTTCTAGGATCGGTCGCATCTTGGGATCGGTCGTAAAGGCAAGTGGATCGTCCAAAGTGAATGCCGCTTGGAAGCCTGCCTCCTCACCAAGCCGCCCTTTGACGTATTCAACCATCCCGCCGAGCACGTCCCCGTTCGCAGCCAACTGTTCCGCGCGCAGGCGCTGGGATTCCTTGAGCGGGCGGGCATGATTCGCTGGGTACTCAAGTGCTCCCACTCTGTCGAGCGTCCGATAGGCCGCAGTCAGATTCTGTAATGTCCAATGGCCGCCGCTGATAAGCAACTCCTGCGCGTCCTCGGCCTCCAGGTCGTCCTCGCCAAGAACGTTGTGGGCTACGGTTGCCACGATGGATCGCCAGTTCGCATCGCATTTTAGGTAACCGGGATTGCGTCGCCGAAACTCGTTAGCCACTTGCTCAGCTCGTTCGTCTGCCAGCTCGGCGATCAACTCGGGATTTCGGGTTGCCTGTGCGATCTCTTCCAGCACTTCCCGTGGAGGATTCGCCAGCAGGTCTTTCAAGTGGTTGATGCCCGCTAGTCCTGACTCGTCCACGCGATTGAAACCGTGCCGGTCCTGCAGCTCAAACTTGTCTTCTGCGGGGGGATGGTTGAGGTGTGGCGAACCAGACAAATCTAACTGCCCGAAGTTTCCATCCATGAATCGCGTGGTCTCTTCGGCGATGGTGCGGTCCTGCATTCGTTGGTCGAGCATTTTCGTAACAGTCCTTTGCCTGTTGGGGAGACAAGGCTCTCCATATTCAGTCCCTACTGCGTGACCTAATTCGTGGCGCGGAAAAGTGAGCGCCGAAGATGCCGAACGGAAGGCGCGGCGGTGTTGGGGAGACCCTGGGTTGCACAGAGGTCAATTTGAGTAGCGAGGATTTTTCGTCAAAAGGGCGACACATGACGCCAAGGAGGTTTCAGCCTGACTGCCTACGGGAAATACCTTGAAGCTGCCGGGGCAGGGTACTCTGCCCAGGGGATTGTGAGTGCTATGGGGATGTTTCGCCAATTGATGTTTAGTCGGCAGCGCGAAAGAATTCCCACGGCGAGCGAGCCGAGGCAGGTGTATGCTACGTGCATTCGGGACACAAGAGGAACTTCTGGTCGAAAGAGGAATCCGCTAACGAAGAGGCTGGAAATGGAATACCCGGGTCGAATGCCACACCGACTGGACGTGATGCTCAGCTTGTTGATGTTACTGTTTGGATCGCCCTTACAAGGGTTTGCTCAACAGGACTTGTTCGCGCAACATCACAGGATGATGTGGGATGCGATCTTAAACAACCAAGTCGAGCGAGTTAAGGCCCTACTCAAGACACCCTACGTTCTTATTAACGATCCAAATTATGACGTTTCCTATTTGGCGAAGGCCTGTGAGTTTGATGCCGGGTCCGATCATTCAGAGATCGTGAAGGTGCTCATCGAGGCGGGTGCCAATGTAAAGTGGCGCGGTCCGGCTGGTCCGGTTAGTGGACCGGTCTTTTACATACTGGCGACTAATCCAACACAGCATCCGACGCTCGGGATACTGATCGAGGCACTCGAAAAGGTGACCGGCGGCGTGAGCACGCCGGAGTTCAAAGCCGTAATCAACTGGCAGAGCCCGTTCGGTAATACCGCGTTATTCGACCTCGTAGATAGGACGGGACCCGATACCCAGGACAACGCGCTCTTTGTCGCTCGTTTGCTGATTGAAACTGCGCAAGCCGATCCGAACATTCCAGGCCATTTAAACATGACGCCTCTGAGCCTAGCAAAAGCGAAGCACCTGGATCAGATGACAGAGTATTTGCAAGACCACGCCGGTACCTCTTCAGGTGAAATAGCGTTTCGCTGTGATGCAGTGGCACCCGACGAGTGTGCGTTTTCGGTTATTGATGCAAAGGACGGTGGTACCGCTAACTTTGTACTTGCTTCAGGTCAAACTCACAACCTTAGCAGTAATTTTTCTGGCGGGAGATACTGTGTGGTCGCTTCGAAGCCGCCTGCGCAAGTAAAGGACTGGCCGCCAAACTGTATTAATGCGACTGAACCAAGCAGAGGCTCGAAAGTGGTCAACAACATCAGGCCGGGTCAAACCTACGACTAGCGGCGACGCTCTGGGAATTAAGGAATCCTACCCTCCTGCGACGTAATTGTCGAAATCAAGCCATAGGCGCTCAGAATCTCGCAGCCTTGTTGCGGTTCTAACCACCCTCCCAAGCCACCAAAACTAATCTGGTCGAGTTTCAGCTCACCGCCTGGTTCGGAATGGCTGTTTCGCCCCTCGAACCCCCATTTAGAACCGTGGGCTGCCCGGAGAATCGCGTGTGCTGGTTGGCCGCCAGCAGCTTTGCCATATGCTCGGCTGAGAGCCGTCGTTTGGGTCGGGCTCCGGTCACCTTGATCGCCAACGCGGCCTGCTTCCCGTTCGTGGGATCGAACGACAACGCGCCTTCGTCGTCCCCATTCTGGCACAGGCTCATGCCAGCGGCGAGGCATTTAGCCCGCACGCGAGCCCAGTGGCCAGTACCGGTCGGGATGCCGCACAGCATCAGCGCAAATTCGGACGGGCTGTGTTCATACATCTCGGCAAACTTTCCAACGATGTTGTCGGTGTTGTCCTGGCGGGAGCGCGTTACTCGCAGTGAGTGCTTGTCGGCGAACTCTTTTAATAGCATTGCCGCTCCCGCTTGCTCCGGCGGAGTCTCTCAACTATGGCGAGCATCGCAGCATCAATTACGCAGCGCAGATAGTGGCAGATGGCTTCGTCCGTGCGTCTGAGTTGGGCTAGGCGACGAACATGCAGGCGCTCGGCGGTTGTCGCGTCAAGCAGACCCTCACGATTAAGCGCGTGATAGCAGGCAATGAGATTCGGTGCCGTCCAGAACCCGCCGTCTATAAGGTCGGCAACGATCTCGTCAGTGGTGCCGTTCTGTTGGCTGGCAGGCCAGGCGTTGAAGGCTAGCGTTTTCGTGATCGTGTCGTAGTTCCACGCCGTAGGGTTGTAGCCTGGGCAAGCTTGCAGGAACTGTTGCGCGATGGACTCACCCTTGGTCTGGTCTGGCGGCGGCGGATGGGCTGCGGAAAACTGGCTGAGATCGAGGGGTGAAAAACTGTCGTCAACCCAGGCGCTCTCTTTTTCGATGATGGCGCGTTGCTGCTGTTTTAACATTTTACTCATGGTGGTAATGTCTCCGAGATGTACATTGATGTCTATCGATCTATGCTCTAGTCAGGCGACACTCAAAGGCAGGCAGAAGTACTGCCAGCGGAATGCTTCATCATGGACAGGATGTCTTCTCGCGAAGGCTCATAGTAACCACTCTCTAATCGGCTGGTTAGCTTCTTAGCTGGAGACGTTGGCCGCTTACGGATCGTCTCCTTCGGCGCTCGTGTCGAAAGCGTCGGCACTGGGAGGTTATCGCCCAACCTGTTGGGCGTCGCCTTGTTGGGCGAGTTCCATCGCGTGGCCTTTGTGGTCTGCCTTGTCACGCAACGTGTGTTTTGCCCGTCGTCATTTACCCAATCCGTTAGCGTCAGAGTGGTGTGAGCCGGTCGATGTGAACCGGCAGGAATAACGATGTCGAGGACCTGGTGTTGCTTATCTGCTGGCTTGTCGGGCGAGCCGCGTGGGCGTCATGGTGTGCCAGTAGAAGTGGTGATGAAAAATATTCGCGCGGCGCGTGTCTCAAGCAAACTTTAGTCGCTTTGCCTGCAACGCGCTCTTACTCGTAAGTCGTTGAAAGCCGCGCTAGACGCGGGGTTACGCGATACCCATTCTTGCCGTCAAGGCGGACAGTTGGCGGGTTCACGCCGTAAACCTCCTGGATCAAGTCGCCAAGCGTGACGGCTTCGTGGATGAGGTTGCGGTAGTCGGTTAGTAACTGCGAACTGCTGGCTTCGTATTTCAGGTTGAGTCTCCTTGCGCCTGCCCCTGCCAGGCTTTCTGGCAACGGCTATGCTTCGTAAATCTTTCCACCGTATGCAAACCTGCCGTTGAGAACGACGACTGGGTACAAGTTGAACAAGCCGTTCGCGTAAAGCTCAATGAGGGAGAAGCCGTTCAGCCAAGCCGTAGGGCGGTTGCGCAAGTAAGCTGGATTTGTTGCGCCCAAGATTGGATTGATCCATCCGCAGTGCTTCTTTTTCTGTTTGACTGGGCTGACCCTCGTTGAGTTGCCCCAGCCGCTTGGCGTGGCCTAGTGGAATGATCTCCCAGCCACGCGCTTCGAGATGCAGCGCCTCTGGGCGTTCCATCCAGCCTTCCAACTCAGGATGTTCCTCGATGAACTGGCGTTCCCAGTCGCAGTGGTTTCCGATGATCCAGACCTTCTCGCGCTCGCCTATGATGGCTTCGATGGGACGCAGAAGTCGGCATCGAAGCGCTCTGTGTTTCGCTTGTAGCTGCCGCGCTCTTTGTACAGGCCCTTATTCCGGTTGGGTGGCTGATCTCGGCGTTGTCCAGTTGATCGCCTCCAAAGATGAAGCCATCAGGGCGAATGTCGCGCATCAGCGCGAGCATGGCCTGGAACGTGGGCTTGTCGTATTTCGGGAAATGCAGATCATGCGCCGCGATCCAGCGCTGTACTTTGAACTTCGTCACTGGTGTTCACGGCTTTAGCAGAGGAGGTGCGGGAGCTGAAAAAACGGGAGATCATTCAGACCGCCGCCTGATTTGGCGCGCGGTCGTCGTGCTCAGTTTCTTGCGGGAAAGATGTCGCGAAGCGCGCAACACTGGCCTGGAAAAAGACCACTTGACACGCTCGGGCAAGATCGGAATGGAGACCTTCGGAGCGGCGTCGCCCGCTCCAGGCTTCCAAAGGACGTGCTTTATGTCAACCAAAGTACCAGACGAACGGATGCCAATCTGTGGTCTGGATGTGCTTACGGTTTTGTTGATCGCCGTGGGCGTCTTGTTGCAGGCTGTTCAAACAGGTCTTACCCTATTGATCTACCTGCACCGGTAGTGCAAACCGGCTCACGCTTAAACCGCGTGGGCCGCTTGATTTTCACTTCAACGGATCTCATACAGATAGGCGTCGTCGATGTACATGCCACCGATTTGGGTATTCCCCAGCCGCGCCCCCTCGACTGAGGCAGTCTGGCCGAATACGGAGCGAAGAGCCTGATAGAACGGAATCTTGGGGCTGATGAGTACGATCCGCAAGAGCTGATCGGAGACCGCACCACTCATGCGTTGCGTGATTTCCGACAACTCTCCGTAGGCTTTTCTCCGACCGACCTCATCGACTCGCGGACTGGCGATTATTAAGCGCCACTCTCCCGGCCCCCCCACTCCCCCGGTCCTACGTTCAGATTCCTTGGACGCTGAGAATAGCCACAACGCGCCGCTTGCCGGGAACTGCTTGTTCCCCCGCAGCGCCTGCCATAGCTGCTTTCCAAACCCTACGTCTGTCGTCGAGATTGGCGCTACGTACACGGCGTCACCATTTTCCCTTAACCCAATCCATCACACCCGAACCGACTTCCGTGGTCGCCTCATACATCGCTCTGGCCTCCAACTCTTCGACAATGTCGTAACGTTTCTCGTCGTCCCAGTCTTTAACGGTGCTCCAATTCGCACTGAGCTTTGCGTCCTTCGTGATGTCCATCTGCAGAGCAGCCCAAAGTGCGGCGTCTAACGTGACCAGGCTCTCCAGGTCGTGCTGATACATCTTGTTCACGAACTGCTTGTCGGGGAAGTCGTGTTCCTTCACTGCGCTGGCCAGGACCGACTTCAACGCACACTCAACCGCGAGCCCGGTCATGTAGTACGCGCCAGTCCAATGGTTGCTGTCGAGCAGGACGCGAGCTTCTTCGATCCTACTGCCTGCAAGCGCTCGCAGCGTGTCCCGATTCAATCTCGCGATTGGCACGGCTCATTGTACAGTCCCGCCCGACTCCCCGGCTCGGGATGTCGCGGCGCAATGCAGCGCGCCGATCTTCGGTAATGGCACGGTAACCACACGCACGCTATTCGACCGGACTGGGGAGGGCACGGTACTGTGTTTAGTGCGACGACTTCTTCTAGCTGCGGTGTGTCTGATCCTGGTGAAACTGGGATTCGACCGAATAGAGGCACGCGCGAAGCGGGAGAACGACAAAGAGAAGAAGCCTTAGCGATCTACTCTTCCGGCTCGGGAAATCTCCGCAAGACGGGACTGAGCGGATCTGGGATGGTAGGCACCTGGGGGAGTTGTTTACTTTGCGGACTGCATGGCGGGCAGAGGTTCTTTCCTACTATCCCAATACGCCCACGATTTAGAAAAACGGAAGCTGGCCGAAAATAAATTTGATCGATTTCCCGCTCACCGGGATCATCCGCACCTTCAAGCGCGTACTTATGCATCGGGAGGTCCCTGTGGAAAACAGCCGAAGGGGGCTATTGGCGCTGGGTTTGACGGGGTTTGACAGAGCACGCCTCCGAGCGTAAGTTGGGATTGCGGCGGACGTAAGAGTGCCGCTTGTCGTTTAACCGCGTTGACTCAGCTACCGGTATCCTGGGTCGGAACCAAAGGGCGCAGTTCTTAGACAAACCATTGCCATCCGGGGAATTGAAGCGATTCGCCGCCAACGGGCCAAGAAGAGTTAGCAGGCGCGTCAGCAGGAACTCCGCAAGTCGGTGTTCTCCCTAAAAAATAGAAAAAAGGGAAACAGCTCGGGGGACAGCCTCGCGCTTAGGGATAACACCATGATTCTCACCGACCATCAGGCGCGTATGCGCGCCCGGTACAACCCTCCGCTTACTTCTCCAGCGGCGGGTAAGCCTTACCTCAACTCGCGCGCGAACTACCGGAGTTTGCCGGATCGCGCTGAGATGGAGGTCGCGTAATGGTCCGCTCTCCCGAATTTCGCGTCCTCCCACCACGCCCCAAACCTGAACCCACCAAACGCAGTCGGCCCAAGCTGCCGCAGCCGTCGCTCGCCATCACGCATACGGTTTTCGGCATTGGCCAACTTATCGGCCTGCACCTGAGCGACAGCGGCCACTACATCGCCGTCATCAACTTCAACGGGCTCAAACGACCGTTGCGGCGCTGGAGCAGGCGTACTTCATCACGCCGCTTTCCGAGATCCTTGCACTCGCGCCGCACTTTCCAGCAACAGCACGGCCACGAGTCGCCGAAAAACAAGTGAGGGCCAGCGATCCCGACCTCGACGATGAAGCAGAGGCCGAGAACGAGGAACTGACGGTGGAAGAACGCGCCGACCATGAGGACGGCGAGAGCGGCGAAGAAGACGCCGAAGAGGCCGCATGAGTGGATTCCAGCACCGAAGGCGAGCCAGCATGAATATGGACATCACCGTTGCAACCAATCCTGACCCCAACGCCGCGTTCGAGTGGGCGAAGCGCGCATGCCCCGAGGCGGTTGAGTTGGCAAACATTATGCGCAGCTACCTGATGAGTCCTGACGGTCACTGGAACGGCAGTCGGCTGATCATGGCCATTGCGTTAGCGCGCGGAACGTACAGCCACGAATACTACGGATTCCGCAGCACGAAAAGTGAGGCGAATGAATAACAACAGCACTTACACAGATGTCACAAACGCCGAGCGCTTCGTCAAAGATCAGCGCGACATCGTCTGCTTCTGCAAGAGTAACGGTCAATGGCTGGTTTGGGCTGGAGATCGCTGGCGCTGGGATGATGCAGACATCGTTCTGGGCCTCGGGCAGGACTCCGTCCGCTCGATGTTGGTGGAAGCGATGGCGATCAAGGACGACTACCGGCGCAAAGAGTATGAACAGCACGCAGTCAGGTCAGAGGGCCGGGCTCGGATTGACGCGATGCTTTACCTTGCGCGCCCCCGACTTGCGGTGAGGTTGGAGACACTGGATAGCGATCTGGCGCTGTTCAACTGCGCGAACGGCACGCTCAACTTGACGACCTATGAACTGGGACCGCATGACCCCAGTCATCTCATTACGAAGATCTCTCCCGTCGAATACGAGCCAGGCGCTCAGTGTGGCCACTGGCTCGATTTCTTGAGCGATATCACCAAGGGAGACCAAGCGCTGATGGAATTTCTCCAGCGCGCCGTTGGGTACTCCATGACCGGCGAGACCCTGGAGCATTGCCTGTTCATGCTCTACGGCTCAGGGTGCAACGGCAAGAGCACTTTTGTCGAGACCGTGCGCCATGTGTTTGGCGATTACGCGCGCACGGCTGACTTTGGCACGTTCATGCAGCAGAAGGCATCCTCCGCCCCACGCAACGACCTAGCCATGCTCCGTGGAGCCCGCTTTGTGACAGCCACCGAGAGCGACGACGGAAAGCACCTGGCGGAAGCTTTCATCAAGAGTTGCACGGGCGGCGACACCGTGACTGCGCGATTTCTCTATGGTGAGCACTTCGAGTTCACGCCTCAGTTCAAGCTCTGGCTGTCAACAAATCACAAGCCCAAAGTTCGCGGTGTCGATGACGGCATCTGGAGGCGTATCAAGCTCATCCCGTTCGCGATACGCATCCCCGATGACAAGATTGACCGCCAACTCCCGGACAAACTCAAGGCCGAGGCGCGTGGGATCTTGAGCTGGGCCGTGGAAGGGCTCAAGCAGTATCGTGTTCTGGGCCTGAATGATCCGCCGGTGGTTCGCAATGCGACCATCGAATACCGCGAGGATGAAGACGTTCTGGGCGGGTTCCTTGCCTCCTGCGTGTTCGGCGACTCGTTACGGGTTCAAGGGCGCAACCTCTACACCAACTTTAAGGAGTGGGCGGCGAGCTATGGAGAGTCACCTATTGATGAGAAAAAGTTCGCGAAATGTCTGGCTGACCGTGGACTCCAGAAGCAAAAGACGAAAACTGGGAATTTCTGGCTTGGTATTGCGCTAGCGGATCCCAGTCCCGGTTAACCCAGGTGGAGGGTGGAGGGTGATGGAGCCATTTCCAACAACTTTTCTATATACGCGTATAGAGGGAGTTTATGGAAAAACGCTCCACCAGGCTCCACCCTCCACCAACAGCGCTACGGCGGCCTTTGGTGAAAAAACTGGATCGTCGAACTCGGATCTCTTCACCGAGTTCGACAAAGCCGAAGGCGATGCTTTTGGTGTTGATCTGTGAGAGCGGAGCGGGTTGGGGTGGAAGGGGAAGGGAGAACCAACGGATGCGAATGCGATGCGAACGTGATGCGAAAGCATGACTTACGACCACCGTTGGTAAACCGGTGCTGACGGCGTTCGGCAAGCATGTGCTTAGCATGTGCTAACCCGCTGGTAGCCGCTGGCTGCTGGTGGCTCCAACTTAACTCTGGGCGAAGAGACCAGCGGATACAGATGGAATACAGATGGCATGCAGGTGGTATGCCACGGCAGGTTTCCTTATGACTACGGCCGTTGTCCCAACAATCCCGCTGCCGGTGCTGCTGCCTGCTCCGGTCGTGCTGCCGCACGTTGCACTGACACCGCACGACGCCACCACAAAGGCCGCGCTCCGTTATCTCGACGCCGAACGTACTGCCGCAAACGGCTCCGGCCCCGACCACCGCGAACATGCTGACGCCTTCGATCATCTTGTGGCGATCTGCTTTCGGTGGACCAAGGCCCTGCGGAATAAGAAGACCGGCAAGGCCGAGGGCCAGTATTTTCTGCGCGACCGCCACGGTAGTCTCAAGGTTGAGAAGACTGAGAAGGCGAGCGAGCAGTGCTTCACCTACAGCGACATCGATGGCAGCCGAACCACCTACGCGCGCAAGGAAGGTGAAGCGCACGATGTCACGCGCCAGTGGATTCAGGAGTGGCTGCTCGACTTTCTGGCCCGCTACCACGGCAAGCCGGAACACGAAATCAGCGCCGCCGCCGATGCAGGCAAGTTCCGCTACTTGGGTCTGTGGTGCCGCTTGGCGCTTAAGAAGGCGGTCTACCGGCAACGGAAGCGTGAAGCCAAGGAAGAGTTCACCGGGCACCAAACTGCGACAGAGAACATTGGCACCAACGAGATGGGTTTCCCGTCGCCGCTGCGTGCCCACTTGCCATTCGATCAAATCTCGGACGGGATCTACAACGCTCACCGCGTGGTGCTGGCGAATGCCGCTGCGCTGCGGGAGTTGGACTTGCTGACTGGGATGCTGGCCTACCTGTCGGTCGCCGAGCATATTACCGAGCCCCACTTCGAGGGCCGTGTCACCAGGGCCATCGCGAAGATGCTCGGTGTTTCCGAAAAGGCTGCCCGCAACTACAAACAGCGATACCGGAAAACGGTAGAGCGCGAACTTGGTGCGCGCAACACATTGCTCCATTCCATCATCCGCGAACTCGACGACGAGCACGGAGCGATTATCGTCGAGGAGTCGCACGCGCCAGAGCGGAAGGGCAATCTTCAACTCTTACACGAGTCGCGGCAACTCATGGCCGAGTTCACAAGCGACTGTCGCGGCGAGGGGTTATGGGAGTCTGCGGACGACGCTGCGACCGAGGAGTGGCGGCTGGCAGCAGAGGACAGGCGCTAGAAGAGGCGGAAGATCGGCCGCTGGATTGAGGGCGGCGTAATTATTCCCAACTATTTTCCAAGGAGACACTTTTTCATGCAGCGCGCTGATTCGTCCGCTTCTGATCGTAGTTCCCCGCCCCACGATATGTGGTTCGTTCCATCGCGGACGAGGGCAGATAACGTGCAGAGGTTTGTGGAACTCCTGCTTGATATGTATCTAACGCTTGTACCTGACGAGCGCGCTGTCTACGAGAATTTACAGAAGGGACTTGCGGTTGCTTAACCGTTGAGCATACTATATCCGAACGATGAAAGCTAAGAGCGAGATCTTGCATGACTACTTTTCGAAGCTAGGAAAGAAGTCTGCCACGGCGCGGATGAAGAAGATTCCAGCGAAGAAGCGGTCGCGCATTGCTTCGGCAGCAGCGAAAGCGCGATGGGCAAAGGCGAAGAAGGAGCGGCAATGAAAAAGCACAGTGGCGTGGCAGAGACTCCCCGCATGGGTGGCGTTATCTACCTGCGGGTGTCTTATGATGAGCAGGTCGATCCGGTCAATCTGGGAAATCAAGAACAGAAGTGTCGCTGCTACTGCAATGAAAAGGGAATCAACGTTCTACGGGTGTTCATTGACCCAGGCGAGTCTGCGCGCACGGCGGATCGCCCAGAATTCCAACGGATGCTCGCGTTCTGTAAGGCTCGGCGGCGCGAGGTGGGCTATGTCGTCGTGCAGGACTTGAGTCGGTTCGCTCGCAATAACCGCGACCAGGCCGAGTTTATTACCGAACTCACAACGAACGGTGTCAAACTATGTTCGGTGTATGAGCCCAGCGTTGACGATACCGCCTCTGGTAAGCTCGCTGCGAACATCCACGGCACATTCAACCAGTATTTTTCTGACTCGCTGTCGGAGAAGATGAAAGACAGGATGCTGGCTGCCGTGCTGGCTGGCCGTTTCCCTTGGCCCGCACCTATCGGTTATCTGAACGATTCGAGGTCGCGAACCAGGCGCGAATCTAGTTCCTGATCCCGAGCGAGCGCCACACATTCGCAGGGCGTTTGAGTTGATGGCAACGGGAAATTACAAGAAGACTGCGGTCTTAAAGATTGTCACGGAGGATGGCCTGCGGACTCGTAAAGGAAGAAAACTGTCCGCTCAGACGTTTGAGGAGACGTTGAAGAAATTGGTGTACTGCGGATACATCACTTCGTCGTGTCTTGATTCCCCGGTTAAAGCGTTGCATGAACCTCTGGTTAGCGAGAGCCAGTTTCGGGCTGTGCAAGATGTTCTGAACGGTAAGCGCCTGAGTATCGCACCTAAGCGGAGGAATAATCCTGATTTCCCGTTGAAGTGTTTCGTCCGCTGCAGTGCTTGCGGCACTCCGGTGACCGGAGGGTTTGTCACCGGCAAGAACAAGAGCCACAAATTCCGATACTACTGGTGCCGTCAACCGGGGTGTCGAGCTGTCTTCATTCGCGGGGAGGCGCTAGAAGAATTATTTGTTGAGCACCTTCGTGCCCTACAGCCGGACGAGGAACTTGTGTCGGACTTCCTCCGCACCGCCGAGCAGACCTGGAAGAGGCGGCACGGCGATGCGGAAGCCAATGCCGTAAAGCTGAAATACCAACTGGAAGAACAGAAGCGCATGAAATCGGAATTGCTACGCGCCAAGCTCCGTGGCGAAGTAAGCCAGGCTGATTACGCGCAGGCGAACGCGGAATTCGATGCTGAGGCTTCCCTTTTAACCGAGAAGATGGCCTTACTTAGCACCGATCAAATGAGCTTGGATGGTTTTGTCCGCTTCGGGAAGGCTGCGCTGGCTGATTTCGCGGGGGCATGGGGCCGGGCAAATGGAGATCAAAAGTTCGGTGTTCAAAATTTAGTCTTTCAAGGCGGGTTGCACTACTCGCCGGAATCCAGAAAGTTTGAACACCTTAACACACACCTTTTCAGCGTCGTGGCGGGAATGAGTTCAGAATATGGAGGTTTGGCGTCCCCGACGGGATTTGAACCCGTGTTACCGCCGTGAAAGAGATACTACGAGTTGTAAGTAAGTGAAACCAGAGGCACGGATCGCAACAATTAGAGCAATAAAGCAGTTCCAGAAACGCTTATCGAACCCTTCGTGAACCCTCCGTGAAAGGGCGCTGACAGACCGGATCACGTTGTAATTACAAGGCAGCGGTCGCAACGCAACGCCCGGTAAGGAACAGCTAAGAACCCTAAAGAGCGAGCTTTCGTTGTACCGTTCTTGTACCGCGAGTCTTGAACCCAAAACTCTGGAAAAGGTGATCTGGCGATTTTCGCCGAGCAGTAACTACGCTCCAGGGTGGATCAATCGCACCAGCCAGAATGCAACTGCGGCTACAAGCGCGGACGCCGGGATGGTCACAACCCATGCCCAGACGATCCGCCGCGCCACGCCCCATCGCACCGCCGAGAGCCGATGGGTCGCACCTACGCCGATGATGGCTCCGGTAATGGTGTGCGTGGTGCTCACGGGAATTCCGGCCAGCGCAGTCGAGAATAGTGTGATCGCGCCTGCAGACTCGGCGCAGAATCCGCCCACGGGCTTGAGCTTGGTGATGCGCGATCCCATAGTGTGAACAATCCGCCAGCCTCCGAAATACGTTCCCAGGGCGATCGCCGTATTTGCCGCGAGAATGATGGGCCAGTGAAATTTTCCCCAACCGCCAGCCAACTCATTGGCACTCAAATAGTGCGCTCCATAAAGTGCGCTGGCCACAATTCCCATCGTCTTCTGGGCGTCATTTCCGCCATGCCCGAGGCTGTATGCGGCTGCCGAAACGAGCTGCAGCTTGCGAAACCAAACATCAATTCGCTGTGGAGCCTTGTTTCGCAAAAGCCAATAGACGGCCACCATGAACGACCAGCCCAGAATCAGTCCCATGATGGGTGCCACGACGATGAAGATTAGGGTCTTGTACCAACCCGCGGCAATGATGACGTGCCATCCGGATCGCATGACTGCGGCTCCGGCATATCCGCCGATCAGGGCGTGCGAAGAGGAAGTCGGCAGCCCCCACCACCAGGTGAGCACATCCCAGACGATCGCGCCTAACAGTCCCGTGATCACGACGTATTGAGTCACGGTGTCAATCCGGATCATTCCGCCGCCGATGGTTTTTGCCACGGCTGTCCCCAGCAGAAACGCGGCCACAAAATTGAAGAACGCGGCCCATACCACCGCCAGCTTTGGGGACAAGACCCGCGTTGACACCACGGTCGCGATGCTGTTGGCGGCGTCGTGAAATCCATTGAGGAAATCGAAAATCAGTGCAACCAGTATTGTGATGGTCAGCAGCAGCAGGTCAGGTTTCACCGGTTTTCCTGTTTGCCTAAGTTATCGACGGTTCAAGTGTTCTTGAGCACTACGGTTTCCAGTACGTTGGCAACATCTTCCGCCTTGTCGGTCGCCCTCTCCAGGAACTCCAGCAATTCTTTTATCTTGATGAGGTTGATCGGATCTTTCTCGTGTACAAACAGTCTGGCGATAGCCTGCTGCGACACCTGATCGGCTTCGTTCTCCAAACGGTTGATCTCTACGCAATGGACTAAGATATTGCCGTTCTTCTGCATAAGAGACACAGCCTTCTGCAGTTCTTGGCTTTGCATCAGGATGATCCTGGCCAGTTCTGCGGCGGCTGGTGGCGGCGCCGTGATCTGATACATCACGATGCGGGCACAGGAAGCATTTATGAAATCCAGTACGTCATCGAGCTTAGACGCCAACTGGTGCATGTCTTCCCGGTCGAAAGGTGTGATGAATGTCTGGTTCAGCCTGGTCAGGATGGCATGGGTGAGTTCATCACCCTCGCGTTCAATCCGCTGAATGTGTTCGACCTGCTTTTCGACATCTTTGAAATCTGCGAATAGAGCCACGAGCGCGGTGGCCCCGGCAATGAGGTTGTCGGACATCGCAGAAAACATCCGAAAGAAGCTGGTATCCTTTGGAATGAGGCTGAACATTGGGAAGGCAAAAGGCTCCAAGAGCACTGACATTCATAGTCGGGTACGACGCTTGAAACGTGCCAATATCTCACGGCGCGCCTATCCAGTCAAACGGTGCATCACCGGATGACGATTCCGCAGATCGCGAAGCTTGTGGTCCTGATGGAGGACGACGAGGACATCGCGCGCTTAGTCGGGCATCATCTGGAGTCTGGCGGTTTCCGAATACACCGCCCGGCCCGGCCATACAATCTTATCCCTGACGCCGAGACGAATCGACCGACACTCTTTATCTTGGACCTCATGCTGCCCGAATTGGACGGCTTTCAACTTTGTAGCAGCATAAGGGAGCATCCGAGTTTGCGAGACCTTCCGATTCTGATCCTTACTGCCAGAACTGGACCAGAGGACCGAAAACGGGCTTTGGAAGGCGGGGCAGATGCCTATATCACCAAGCCTTTCAAACCGTCGGTTCTGATGGATGCTGTGCGAGGACTTTCAGGCAGAAACTCTTCGGAAGAACGGTAGCTATTGCGCTGACAGGTTAGTCTTGTGTTCGACGATTGACGACGATCACCGAACGTCGGGGCAGTCCAAGCCAAACGACGAGGAATACGGCAAACACCGTACCCGCTCCAACGGCGATTCGCTGCAGAAAACCGAGAAAGAGGAGATGTATATCCACTGAACCATTGTGCAACTCTCGGGAAGCGTCAGCGACATTACGATGATGCTAATCCTGTTGGGTGACGTGGGGCCCACCTCGAAGAACTATCTTTTCGATGATCTTGATCATTACTTCGCCGACACCTCCGGTAAGTACTGACGCTAGGAATGAGGAGTCCAGCAAACCTCTTGAAAGCAAACCAAGTCTGGAAGTATGAGCCGCGTCATATGTGCCAGAAGTAGACTATTATGGCGAACATCGTAGCGGTGTGGAGCATAGCGTGGATTGTGACTTTGCCATTTGCTGCGGTGCTGGGGATGGCCGCGTTTCTTATTGTGCGAAGACTATGCGCTGTAGACAACATGTTCCACTTGTACGAATCGAACTGGTTTTTTCGGGCAGTGGATTCTTTGGCATTTGAGGTGTTTGATTTCGGTGCGTCATGGCGACACGCGAGCAGCAAACTGCAGCGAAGAAAAGATGGACGCGGCAGAGGCCGCGCTTGAGAATTACGTCAATAGATCGCCGGATGTGGATGCTGATCTTGCTCTGCATCGCAGGTTGGCCGAAGATCTCCGAGTGGCGATGCATGAGTTCTTAGAGGCTTTGAAATAGAAAAGCCCGCTGCCCGCGCCATTACCGTCTTCTGACCGACAAAATCGAGAATGGGCGACGAGTTCTCTCTCTCTGAGGCTGGATGATTGACGGAATGACGACATCAGGCATTACGCTTTAAACCAATCAAGCGTTCCTCCTCGTTCGTCGAACGCGCAATGGCAAGACAGAAGTTGACCGCCGCACACGGGACACTCCTCTACGTCACAACTAGGAACGTGAAATTCGCCTTTCACGACTCGGCAATCGTGGCAAGCGACCTTATCCGCATTCCAATCTTCTTGTTCATCGCCATAACGAATACGGGCCATGGATTGCCCGTTCAGCGTGTAGGACAGGATGTTCTGAGCAGCCGCGATTTTTTCAGGCCAGCCCTCGATCATTGATACACCGCGGTACAGAACGCGCTTGGGTCGGATCATGCCAGCATTCTATCGGGGTGATTCGCCTAACCGTTGTAGTCAGGATAAGACGCCGATTCGACGACTCATCCAAGAAACTAGAGGCACGCTTGGTGGACATTCCGTTCCGCGGGTCAGCTCGGCGTTGACTGAGACCGCTGCCCTGCTAAACCCCGCCAAGTTTCGCTTGACACCATGCGGGATAATTGTGAATCGGGAATATTCCTGGTGAGCAATGAGCAACGCCAAGATTGAACTCGGTGCCGTTGTGACCTATCGCGGGGAGGAGTGGCGCGTGGACAGTTTTGTCCCCGCGAGGCAGGAATACGGCTTGATTCGAGGTGACTTTGAGGCCATGGACTGGAGTCCGGAGGGCAACTTTGTCTTTGTCAAGGAAGCGGAATTGCTGGCGGCGAAGTCTTCTTGAGGAAACCTATTCTTGGGAAGGGGAGCCGCGGTGTAGGCGGCGTGTACGAGACTCGCTGCCTTCATCCCCGCAATATGGACTGCCGATATGCGAGGCGAGTTTACGATGGTACTAAACTCGCATTGGGCCTTTTTTTGGGTGCCCCTTATGGGCGTTTCGTTTGGACGGGATGGCCTTCGGGCTCCGTAAAGAAGAACCTGCAGGCCGAAGTAGCCGAAGAATTGGGATTGACCGCTAGTCGGGCCGGAGTTTCCATGACCTCGCAAGAACCCTTGGAGGGGGTAGGAATCGGCGTGCAGGTTCACGCGGGCGAACCTCACGACACGGAGCAATTCAGCGCTGGCCTTCATGACGCCTTTGTCGTCGCGGCCCTCGAAAGTTGGCCTCACGAATCCGCTGGTTTTGTCGTTACTGCGCCGCGCCGTCGTTCGCTTCCGGCGCGGGGTAATCTTCGTCAGACGTCAGAGCCGCTCCGGCTAGGCTCGGCGAGGCGGTGTTGTCTTCTGCTTCCGAGAGGCTCGTTCCCACCGCGCTAAGGTCCTGCACCTGATCTGCCGACAGTACCTTGTCGATATCCAACAACAAAGCAAACTTCTTCCCCAACTGCGCCATCCCTTGCAGGTAGTCCGCCTTGATGCGCGTGCCGAACGTCGGTACCTCCTGCACATCGCCGTCCGCGATGTCCATCACTTGGCTTACTGCATCCGCCATCACGCCCATCGACGTGCTTTGCCATTCCACAATCACGATGCAGGTGGTCTTGGTCACCGGTCGTTCATCCAGACCGAATTTCAGTCCCAGGTCCACCACCGGCAGCACCGCCCCGCGCAGGTTGATCACCCCTTTCACCCAGTGCGGCGTTTTCGGCACCGTGGTTACCGTGTCGTATTCAATGATCCCCTTTACTTTGAGAAGATCGATGGCATACTCTTCACTGCCGATTATGAACGTCAGATACTGTTGGACGTTCTGCTCGGCTCCCCGGTTGAATTCTTCTTTTGTGACTTGCATGGATGTTTTCGCCTCCTAGAACCGGGTAAAGTTATGCTCAACCGCGGAACCGTTGGTCTTTCTGGGCACGACCGCTTGCGCCAGATGCCGGAATGGCTTGTGCTCGGCGGTCGATTTGTGAACCTTGGTTGTCACTCTTTCTTCGGCCACATGGAAGAAGGCCATGAGTTGCTGCAGGGCTTCGGACTGAGCGGCCAACTCTTCGGCGGTAGCGGATAGAGCTTCCGCGGAAGACGCGTTACGTTGAGTTATCGTGTCCACGGAGGACATGGCTTTGTTGATCTGGGTGACGCCCGAAGACTGCTCGCGGGATGAGGCCGAGACTTCCTGAACCAGTTCCGCCGTCTTCCTGATGGCAGGAACAAGTTCCTTCAGCAGTTCCCCGCTGCGCTCGGCGATTCCGACGCTGTGGCCGGCGAGTCCGCCGATCTCCTGCGCCGCCGTCTGGCTGCGTTCAGCCAGCTTGCGGACCTCGGTCGCAACCACAGCAAAGCCGCGGCCGTGTTCGCCGGCGCGCGCCGCTTCAATCGCGGCATTGAGCGCCAGCAGGTTGGTCTGACGGGCGATCTCTTCAATGATTGAGATCTTCTCCGCGATCTGCTTCATCGCGGTGACGCTTTCCCGTACCGCTCCGCCGGACTCCTCGGTGTCGCGGGCGCCCTTGACGGCCATCTGTTCCATCTGCCGGCTGTTCTCGGCATTCTGAGTAATCGAGGCGTTCATCTGCTCGAGGCTCGACGTAGTTTCCTCGATGGAAGCCGCCTGCTCGCTTGTGCCCTGAGACAGGGACGCGGCGGAAGCCGATACTTGCGCCGCTGCCGATGCCAGCGTACTGGCTGAGTTCTTAACCTCGCCGAGGGTTTGAGAGAGCCGCTCGGACATGTCCTTCAACGCCTGCAGCATCTGTCCGGTTTCGTCCGCGCTGTAGACCTCGACACCGGCCGTCAGATTGCCTTGTGAGAGTTCGTTAGCAACACGCACGGCTTCAAGCAGCGAGCGCGTTACAGTCTTGGCAACGTACCAAGTCGCGCCAATCATCGTTCCGAGGCAGAGCAGTGACACGACGAACGTCAGCAGGATCGCGCGACGCTGTGAGTCTTTTGTCTCTTCAAATGCGCGCGTCATGCTGGCTTGGTCGCGTGTCGTATTGGCCTGCAGCTTATCGTGGATCGCGTTGTACTTGGTTTTCATGGATGCCAGCGACTGGCTCAAAGCTTCGTTCACGCCGCCCGCGATCATACCCTCGGTGCTCTGCCGCGCTTGGACGTAGTACACCCGCATTTCAGCATCGAGCTGATCCAGGTCCCGGTGGTCGAGTACCGGGTTGTTTTGTTCTTTTTGCAGACGTTGCAGAAACTTGTCCTTCAGGGCGTCGGTCTCCGCCAGGGCCTCGCTGTTCTTGGCGGCGACCGCATCCTGCAAGCCCCTCTGGATTGCGCTCAGATCCTCTTCCAAATCCCTACTCATTTCTACGGAGGGGTAATATCCGCTTTCAACCTGCTGCATTTGGGTGACACTGCGTGAGCCAAGAATCAGCGTGATCGCCAGCACTAGGCAGAACGCAAGACCTGCCAGTGCTGGGCCGACCAACATTTTGTGTTGAAACTTCAGTTTGCTAAACATGAGCATTTCCCTTCGTGGCGATTTCCCGAATCGTTAGTCGGTGACGCTAATCACCTTGACACCCGCGGTATCGGTACCCGTCGAAACATAGCCGATACCGTTTTCGTTGGAGCGCACGAACTCGAGTGCGCCACTTTCGCTTTTCTGCGGTGGCGGAATGTCCCGGCCTGAGAAGATCAGCTGCTGCCAATAGGCATCCACTGCAGAGGGGGACTTGCCATGAGTATTCTTGGAGAAATTCTCCCGGGTTGATGAATTAGGGGGAAGATCCACGGGCGACGCACCTCGTCCATCCGAAAACTTGGTGGTTTTCTTGAGGAAGATACGCGACAGCTCTTCCCGGCTCATCGAAGACACCGGGTTCGATGGATTGACGATGACTTTGTAACTCTTCGCCTGCGCCCAGATATTCGCGGAGGCAAGGATCAAAAATACGGCAATGGCGCAAACTCGTAATTGGTTCATTTATGATTCCCTCTTTTCTCATTAGTCTCAGTTCAGAAAGAAAACCCGATCTTTGCCGCCAGAATGTTCGACCTGGGTTTCGTTCCGTTTGGGTTCGTGTCGGAGTAGTAGCCTCTGTCCGTGCCATGGACAAAGTGCTCTTCCAGCTTGGCGTAGAAATGGGAATTGAAGTCATAGCGGCCCGCGATTGTCCAGTCCTTGGAATAATGGTTGCTCACGGACGTATCTTGGCCTCCGCCGGCGTCCACTAAGTGGCTATAGTAGGTGCCCATCTGGAACTTCTCCGTCACGCGATAGCTGGTCATTCCATACCAACTGCGCCAATCGTCAGGACTAGGAAGGTTGACCGGCCCGCCCGAAGTGTTGGCCGTAAATAAGAAGCCAACCGGCATTCTTCTGAGCTCGAAAGCGGCCAAGAACTTGCCTCGTTCGAACTTCGCATACTGCTGTGTGGCAATGTTGCGAACCGCACGGAAAGAGACCGATCCAGCAAGGCCCTGAACGTCCTCGGCAGTCGCGCTGGATCCGATCAGGAGCCCTCTCAACGGAGTCTGCCAGCGCACATCACCGCCAAAAACCTTGCCGCCGGGTGTGGCCGTGATGAGTGCGTTCGGGAGTCCGAACGACTGCTCGATTCCGGGTAGGCTCGAATCGATGTCCTTTACATAACCACTGTCCAAGTCCAGGGTGCGGTATCCTGCATAGCCTCGATAGGAGACCGTTCCCCCTAGTTCTCCGAGGGGCATGTCGCCGTAAAAGTCCACTCCGTAATGGGCTAAGTTAAAGCTCTTATTTTCGATGGGGTAAACGCCCTGGGGGAGGAGCGCCCAGAGCTGAACGGCGTCCACATCCTGAGTGTCGTTGAACAAGCCAACAATGGTCTTTACTTTTCCGGCGGAAAATCTGACTTTGTCGTTGACGCGATAGTCGCCCGACGCCCAGTCTACCTGCAGGCCGGAGCCGCCGAACTCGCCGAGCTGATACATGCGCATCTGGATACCCACGCGCAGCTTGTCCGACACCGGGTCGCTTACGCTCACCACGCCATCGGTCCAGGCTAAACTTCCGGAGCTGGAGTTCGTGGACAGGTAGTTATTGCTGGAGCTGTAGAGAAAACCCTGGGTCGCGAATCCGTGGATCTGGATATTCGAAAGGTCTTGTGCGAACATCGCGCTCGCACTCAGGCATAAGAGCAAACCAATTAAGCTTCTTCGTATCATCACATTTCTCCTTTTGTCGTTATCGTTCAAAAAAGTGGTAGAAAAAATCTTTGTTGTGCCTGCGGCTCGCGCCATCCATGCCTGCGCCCGGCCCGAAGAAATCACACCACCGCATGCTCCGCAATGACCTCGCGCATCAGTGTGCTCACATCGAGGATCAGGGCCACGCGGCCGTTATCGAGGATGGTGGAACCGCATAATCCCGGCGCGCCCTTGATGATTGCCTGGCATACTCCCAATAGAGTTTCGACGGCGATTCCCGCATAGCCGCCGTCTCCATGGACGACGACAATGTTTTCGCGCTCTGTTCGAGGCGCATGCGCTTACGGACTTCGAAACCCTTCATGCGGGGCATCACCACATCCGTCAGGACAAGATCGGGCGCTTCCACAACGGCGCGCGAAATCGCATCCAGGCCGTCCTTGGCGGTCACACACTCGTAGGCACTGCGCTGTTTCAGAATCATTTCTTCCATCATCAGCGTGCTGGTGAATCATCCACCGGTAAGACTTTCTTCGCCATTCTTTGACCTGTTAACTGACCTTGGTGTTGGGGGAGGGCTTGGGAATCTCTTGATCCCACAGTGCAATGGCAATCTCCTGGCCAAAATCGCATGAGGACCAGCGGCACCCGTAAAACACTGAATGCGAGTCGGTTAGCGAATGATTCTGAGGCGGGCTGCGGAGCTTGTGGAGTTCGAATTCCAGAAAGCAAGTACGAAAATCGAACTGAGGGCGGCGGGAAAACGAGGAGCGAATAATATACGATGGTTCAGAGCAGGTGCAGCGCCTTGAGCTTCTGATAGAGCGTACTCTTGGCGATTCCTAGGTGTTTGGCGCTCTTTTCGACGTTCTGATTTTCACCGGAGAAAACCGCCGAGATGTGGAAAGTCCAGTCGGACGTCCTTCGGGCGGCTGGGTTCGAGGCGCTTTTAACCCTTATTTACGCAGCAACAATTCGGAAAATTGGAAAATCCGGTCAAGCGCAACCGCGGCGATTCCTGTCGCGACCACGGTTGCCATTCGGATAGCCAGTGCCTTCAGAGCAACTTTGTCTTTGATGATTCGCCACACAATCGGCAGGTTCACGGCGGCGCTTGCCAAAGACGTAAGCACTGTGGCACTCCCGGCGAGGGCGGGCGTTATCTTGCCGTGCATTGCCATCGTGGCAGCCGCCGCCGTGGTGCTGGCGCTGCTCACCAAGCCACCGAAAACCCCTGTAGCAAGCATGCCATAGCTGCCAAAGTATTTTGTGAGCAGTGTTCCGGCGATTTGTATGGCAATGAAGAGCACTCCAAACCAGATCACTTTTGTGAGCGAAATTGGAGAAGTAAGCGTTAGAGTTCCGGGAACTCGTTCTTCAATTCTTCGGTCTCGCCAGACCCAAAAACCGCCAACGAGAGCCATGGCAAGAAGGGGCACCAGGGTGGCGCTCAGGGAACGGGGTGAGAAGATGGTAGCGAGAATCAGGTTCCTGCCGAACATCGCGATAGTCGTCAAAAGGCAGAGAGTTGCCGTTCTGTTGACCAAACCGGTTTCTCGCAGCCTGGTACTCAACTCAGCGACGGTGGCGCTGCTATTCACTAGGCCGCCGAAAAGTGCGCCGAAATACAGACCTCGCGTGCTGTATATGCGAAGGAGTACATAATTCACAAATCCAATTCCCGCGATGGCGATGACACTGATCCATGCATCGCTGGGGTTGAACAACTGCCAGGGATCCACGTACCGATTGGGCAAGACCGGATAAATAACGAATCCGATCAAGCCGAGCAGGACGGCGCTACGAATCTCCGATGGCTGCAAACCACCGGCAAAACGGCTTAGTTCCGTTTTCCAAGCGAGAAGCATGGTCATCACGATCGCTCCCGCTACCGGTGTGAAGATATGGCCAAGGCCGACCAGCAGACCGAGTAGATAGATCACCATCAAAGCCGCAGAGGTGGTGATCTCCAGGGAGCGGTCGTGGAGAATACTACGTGTGTTCATGGCGGCAACCAGCAAGAGCACGCCGACCAAGGCCGCGACCTCGACGTTTTGTCCTACGAGCGAAGCGAGCATGCCGAGCAAGGAAACGATAGCGAACGTTCTAACGCCTACGTCTTTGTTGGACCATTCGCGCTCCATGCCCGCCAGCATTCCGATGCCGATTGCCACACCCATTTTCAACGCAATCGGAGTAGCCGGGAAATGTGTGGATTCGGTTTGCATTCCGGTCTATGGCCTCGCAACTGATTGAACGCTATTACAGAAGGGATGCCTCTGGAGTCTTTGCGTTTGATCGATCAACGCGTGCCCGATTTCGCAGACTCGTGGGTCTCGACAAGAAAGGGTTGCAACACATTGCTTGAACCGTCGATCTTACCCACTTTCAAGCCGAGTACGCGTTTCGAAACCGTGGCAATGCTCATTTCTGAATCCCCTCTTCTGAAGTGGAATCCGATGTTCCGCCGTGTTTTGATGGAGCGCATTGACAGTTTAGACTGTCATCCTGAATATTCAATGGGTTAGGGATGCAGAAAGGAACTCAGTAATCTTGAAACCGCGAGCTTCGCAGTTTGTAACGGGTGTGTTCTTCTGTATTTTTTTCGTTCATCTCGGATGGTTGTCGGCGCAAACCGCTGACTCATGGTCTTTTGCGGTTTCCGGTGACTCCAGAAATTGTGGGGACATCGTGATGCCCGGCATCGCCGCCGGCGTGCGGACAGATGGAGCAAAGTTCTATTGGCACCTGGGCGATTTTCGGGCAAACTACGATTTTGATCAAGATCTGCTCGCCGGCCCGGAGTATCGCGACAAACACCTAGCGATCGCGGACTATCAGAGGATTGGATGGCAGGACTTCATTTCCCAGCAGATCGATCCTTTCTCCGACATTCCCGTATATTTGGCAATCGGTAACCACGAACTCGTGTCCCCTAAAACGCGAGCAGACTTTCTGGAGCAGTTCGCGGACTGGCTTGATTCGCCAACGATTCGCGCCCAGCGAATTCGCGACGATCCCCACGATCATAAACTCCGCACTTATTATCACTGGATTCAAGGAGGCGTGGATTTTGTCTCGCTCGACAATGCCTCCACCGATCAGTTCGATGACGCCCAGGTTAGCTGGATCGAGCGAACGCTGGCTCGCGACGAAACCGATGGGAATGTGCATACCATCGTCGTTGGTATGCATGATGCTTTGCCTGACAGCGTCTCGACAGGGCATGGCATGAACGAGTCAGCTCAAATGGAGAGAAGTGGCCGTCGAATATATCAGGATCTGTTAGCATTCCGCGCGAAGGCCAACAAATACGTTTACGTGCTTGCCAGCCACTCGCACTTTTTCATCGATGATGTCTACAACGACGCTTGTCATCCAAGTCCGGAAACGCTTTTGCCGGGCTGGATAATCGGCACCGCCGGAGCAGTCCGCTACCGTCTGCCCGCAAATGTTGCCGGAGCAAAGCAGGCGAGAACGGACGTTTACGGATATCTGCTCGGGACAGTGCAACCGAGCGGCGAAATTCATTTTGCGTTCAAGGAAGTGCAGCCTGGGAATATTCCTGCACAGGTCAGGGAACGGTATGGAAGCAAGCAAGTGCAGGCATGTTTCGAGGAGAACAAGTCTACATATGCTCCAGCCGGCCCGAACTGTCAGGCAAGCGTTTCCGGTAGCAACTAGGTAAAAACTGCGGACGCGGCCGCTAATGCTGCAAGAACCCAACGATCATCTTCATTGCCAGTCCTACGACCGCGATAAGGAATATTCGCCGAAGCCAGACTGGGCTGATCCGCATTGTCGCGTGCCCTCCCACCAACGCCCCTAAGAACATCGTACCCCCAAGAATTGCTCCCAGCTTGTAGTCAACGACGCCATACCACGCGAAGATCACCGTCGCTACGGCTGAGGAAAACAGGTTGACTACCTTGGTCGTTGCCACGGACTGGAGGAACGTCAGACCGAAGAGGAAAACAAATACAGCGGTCAGCATGGTTACGTAGCCACCACTGAAAAATCCGCCGTAGACGGCGAGTAGGAAGGTCGCAAAGTAGCCCACACCTTCTTTCGCAGGCGACACCGAGTGTGCAGTCGTGCCACTTTCCTTTCGCGCCAGTGAAAATGCGGCCACCGCGATCATCGCTATAGCAATCGTTAGCTGGAGTGCTCGCACCGGAACGTGAAGTAACAGGAGGGCACCGAGGGCTGAGCCAACCACAGTCAGCAGAATGGCCAGAGGAAGAACGCGACGTTCCAGCACGCCTTTGCGTGCAAACGGCAGCGACCCTCCGAGGCTCATGAAAATCAGAGCCATCATATTGGTCGCAACGGCAACGTGCGCCTCGATACCGAAGGCGATCAACACTGGCACTGTGATGAGTGACGTGCTGCCCGTAACGACGCTGATCACACTGGTAAAAAAGAAGAGCACGACCAGAATCAGCAGCTTGCTAGTGGGCACGTCGTCATCTTAGCAAGGCTAGTCAGTTTTATCTCCGGTGTGGTGATCTTCAATTTGAAAGGTCAGAAAATCATGGACCGCGTTCAGCGCGTCCTTGTTCGCTGTCTTGATCCGCACCCTGCCGCCATCGGGCAAGCTGTACGAAATCTCGCCCCGTCTGTCTTTCATCTCGGTGACTCCCGGTGGGACTTGGCTGTGGACAAACGTGGGTATCGAAAAATCGCCGTTCGCGAACATCGTGACAATATGCGTCAGATGGGTACGGATTGCCTGCAGATTCTCGGAGTCCTTGCCGTCTTTGACGGTTACTTCAATCGCCCCACCGTCTGAGTACAGCCGGAAATGATGAGTGGTTTTGTCATGCGCGAAGCCCATCGCCTCATCGCCGTGTTTTTCCACATCGGCCTGACGCTGCGAAGCCTCTTTCATGTGCTCTTTGTACATGGGACAAGACCGCATGTCTTGTGCTGCCAATTGCAACCCGCCGAATAGAAGAAATGCGATTACTGTTTTCATGGTCCCTTCTTTCTCCGAAATTGATTTGCTGGAAAACCAAAGTTCTTAACCGAGTCACTGAGCGAGTGTAGCAAGTGCGATTGCTGCCCCGGACCCGCACTCTGAATGCGTTGCTCCCAATCGGACAGCACCTTTTTCATATATCGTCGCGTGCGCTTTAGTGCCTCAATGTCTGCTTCGATGCCCTTGAGCTTTTCTTGCGCAAGCTCGTAAACGCGACGGCACGGAGCGCCTCCAGCATCACGAGCTTTCAGAACTTCAGCCAATTCAGCCAGAGTGAATCCGATCCGGAGTGCCCTTTGCACGACAAGAACTCTCTCCAACGCGCTCGCAGGATAAACTCGGTAACCAGACTGTGTTCGCGAGGCCCGTGGCAGAACACCGATCCTTTCATAGTGACGAATCGTGTCTGGACTCACCGCCGTCGCCCTGGCTAGAGCCCCAGAATAAAGGGTTTTGGAACATTTGCTTTGCACCATAGGAATTATCAAGCCTCGAATGCATTCCAGAGTCAAGATGCATCGGTGTCATAATGCTCCTCAATGGAATCCGTACTGCCAGTCTCTGCAAACGCCACGCTCTACCACATCCGTCGGATTCAAGTACTCACGGTTGTCTGGATGAGCGTCGAGGCTTTTGCGTCGCTGGCGGCGGCATGGGTGGCTCACAGCCCTGCCTTGCTCGCCTTCGGCGGTGACAGTGCCGTAGAACTGCTCTCGGCAGGAGTTGTCTATTGGCGATTTCAGTCAAAGTCGAGTGACGAGCGGACGGAGAAATTCGCAGCCAGAATCACCGGAACCCTCCTGTTCGCCTTGACGGCGTACGTGGCGCTCGTCGCTGCACTCGCGCTGCTCGGACATGGTGAAGTGAGGCCAAGCTTTCTTGGAATCGTTGTATTGATCGTGGCAGCGGTTGTGATGCCCTTGTTGGCGCGGCAAAAGCGCCGGTTGTCCGCAGCAACTGGCAGTGCGGCACTGAGAGCCGATGCGGCAGAGTCTGCGCTCTGCGGCTACCTGTCGATCATTGCACTTGCTGGTCTGGTTGCAAATACTATCTGGGGCATCGCCTGGGCTGATCCTGTTGCTGCACTATGCGTGACACCGCTGGTTGCGCGGGAGGGCTGGCTAGCGTTCAACGGAAAACCCTGCGACTGTTTCTGATAACACCCCAACTGATCCAGGAGGCATTACTTCCTAGTCGCCCGTGACCCGACCGGAATCATCGGATTCTGGGCCAATCAAGTCGCCTGTCGGAAGTTCGGTATAGCTGAAGCACTGAACATCGCTCACTATTTCCATCTCGTTCGTTTGTCTGGGGCTTCGAGCGCGGCAACCCATGTTCTCGGGGTCATTCCAAGAGTCTGCCGGAAAAGTTCGACGAAAGCGCTCGGCTGGCGATAGCCGACCTCGGCGGCAACCGTTTTTACAGAACGCCCTGCAACCAGCAACTCTATTCCTTTCATCAGACGCACCTGCCTTCGCCAAAACTCGAAACTCGTTCCAACTTCTCTGCGGAAAGTTCTTTGGATTGTCCTGACGCCTACACCGACTTTGCTACAAAGCGCTTCCATCGATGGAGCATCTGCTTGGTTTGCCATAAAGGCTTCAGCGACTCCAAGCGCTCTCGGATCTTCCGGGAGCCTCACAAACATGGGAACGGGTGAAGCGTTCCGTAATTGAGACAAGATGAGGTCCCGGAGGGCACGGTGAAGATGATTTGTCGTCCGCAATTGCCCGATTCGTACCGCCTCTAACACAAGTTCGCGAAAAAGCGGAGAGACGTGCAGCACGGTGCAGATCTCTGGGGCACGTGGGAGAAGGCCTCGTCGTAGATAGAGTGTCCGCATCGAGACTGCGCCTGGCATCCGAATTTGGTGTTGCGTTCCTGCGGGAATCCAAACCGCGAGATGCGGAGGAGTCAGCCACAGGCTTTGACCCGCCGAGATCTCCATGACCCCCCGCGTTGCGTAAATTAGTTGGTCAGAACCGTGAGCATGTTCAGGAACAGTGTGTCCGGCAGGATATTCATAGGCAAGCGTGGAAATCGAAACGCCCGTCTTGGGGTCGTACTCCCTCAAGATGCGTTGTCGCATGGGAGATATATTACGTCATAACAGCGGTGTAGCGACAGTACGCGATTAGGTAGATACTACGAGTATGGCAAAACAAAGATCACGTAATGCTCGGCAGAAACCGAGTCTCGCGGGGCCACGAAAATCCATTTTGAGATCTCAAAAGCTTGTGGCTTTTGTGGCCACACGAGAGCCGGGTCGCGCCAAGGAGTTCTATCGTGACACCCTTGGTCTGCCGCTGGTTAGCGAGGACGAATTTGCGCTCGTGTTCGATGCCGCTGGGACGATGTTACGAGTTACACGAGTTCAAGAATTAGGCGCAGCAAAATACACAGTATTAGGATGGCAGGTCCATGACCTCGTTCAGACCGCAAAGGACCTCCAGAAGGCACACGTCACCCTGGAACGGTACCCGGGTATGCAGCAAGATGAGCTCGGTATTTGGAACTCACCTAGCGGCGCGAGGGTAGCGTGGTTCAAAGACCCGGATGGAAACACGTTGAGCATCACGCAGTTTTGAGCAGGCAGGAGTCGCTTCCCATGAACTTTGCTCATCGCTGGCTCTGCCGTTCCACCTATTGGAGAAACACAGTAGAGACGTATATTTTTCCGTGGGTGCTTGCCGGTCTCGACATTGGCGCGAATGTCCTCGAAGTTGGCCCCGGCCCCGGCGTAACCACGGATCTTCTTCGGGGACGCGTGGAGCGTCTTACCTGCGTGGAAATCGATCGCGATTTCGCCGATTCTCTCTCACGCCGTATGACCGGCCACAATGTCACCGTAGTCCAGCAGGATGCCTCGGCCATGTCCTTCCCCGACGCGACATTCGATGCGGCCTTGAGTTTCACTATGCTTCATCATGTCCCTTCCGAAGCAATGCAGAATCGACTGCTAGCCGAGGTCGCTCGCGTCCTGCGCCCCGGCGGCGTTTTTGCGGGTACGGACAGTCTCTACAGCCGTTCATTTCGTCTGCTTCACCTCCTCGACACAATGGTGGTAGTGGATCCAGATACATTTCCAGAGCGCCTCAGGAAAGCAGGTTTTGCCGATGCGCGGGTCGACGTCTTGAAACCGTACGCATTCCGATTCCGCGCAAGGAAGGCCGCGACTACGTCTCCGGCAAGAGACGAGGTTTTGGGCGTGTAATCAGCAAACAGGAAGTTATCGGGAAACGCCGCAGACAGAAGCGGACTGAGAGCGGACTGAGAGAAAGGCACTTCGAGTCTAAGTTCTTCACCATCGTCGTAGCCAGGAACCGAACTGGATCTCGCCGAAAAATAGCGGACTGGGAGGGCAAGACGCGATTCCGCTAAGTTCTTAAGAATGTGGTGGCCAGGGACGGAGTTGAACCGCCGACGCCAGCCTTTTCAGGACGGAATACTACGATGTGTAAGTAATTGAAACCAGAGGCACGGATCGCCACAATTAGAGCGGAAAGTTACCCGTCGGAAGCGTTATCGAACCCTTCGCAAACCCTTGTGTAACCCGGCTGAGATAGCAATATGGATACTGTCTTGCGCAGAAGGTGCTAGCGGATTGGCCTGTTTGCTGGTCTATTCTCATTGTTGCATTGAGCGGCTCCCGTACGGACTCTCGCGTCGGTTCGTAATGCAAGGTGTACCATCGCATTTGGGCGCGCATGGCGAACTTTTCTGGCAGCTTCCGTCGCTTCAAAGAAGGGCTTCAATGGGACCTGCTGCGTGACTACTGGCTAACGATCAGAGAGCACGCCTGGGAAACTCTGTGGGGTACGAGCGTCGTCGGCATCGCTTTCGTCTTTTACACGCTCTACCGCGCGCCATCATTGCGTTTCCTCGGTTGGGTTGTTGCGTGGATCATTCTGGTCGCTGGCTACAACGCTTGGCGTCCCTACCATCTTCGGCTCACACCAAAACTGGAAATCGCCTCCGTTCACACAGTCGAAACTCCGACCAACACTCCTCCCGTCCGAAGAAAATTCGTTCAGGCACTCGTCAAGTGCGCAGCTGAGATTCCGCTCGACAATTGCAGGGCTCAACTCTTGCGTGTCTACAAATGGGCGGACGGAGAGTGGCAACCTACGGCGTTTGACGAATCTGTGGATTTGCTTTGGTCAAACATCGACATGCCGAGCGTCACGTTGGAACCAGGTAACGATAGAAGATTCAATCTGTTCTTCGTAGACAACAGCACGAGGATAATCTCAGTCTTTGCTGAGAGAATTTCAATGCGGATGTCTTTAACCTCGACTCCTTCCGATATTTTCAAATTCGACGTGCGAGTGTCGGCAAACAATGCTCCGCCAAAGTATATTTCGGTGAAAGTCACGTTCCAGCAGAACTGGGACGATCTGAACGCAGAGATGACACGCGACCTTTAGTTTAGGCTGAACCGGGATAGACTCCCGAAATTCAAGCTGGCAACGGCAACTCCATTTGCTTGGCTGGCAGCACTTGAGGTGCGAATCTCCGAAGGAATGATCGGGCGAATTCGTTTACCGCTCGCGAACTGTCTTCCGCTCGCATTATCAGACAGGTCTCAAACCACAGTGCCGAATCCGCAAGTGGTTTTATTACTACACCTTCTTCTTGAGACCGAAGATCTCCAGGCTTGAAAAGGATTGCGACTCCCACATGTTCGGAGACGAGATGAACGGCTTGATGTGCTGTCATAACGTCATGAGCATCCTTCGGAGCGATTCTCTCTAATTGTGCGGTCTGCAGGATTGCGTCGTGGATGATGGGATGGACGTTTCTAGCGAGCATGATCCATTCGTCCGATGCCAGATCCCGGAGGGCAATTTGCTCCTTATGCGCAGATGGATGAGTCTCTGGAAGTGCCACATGCAGCGGCGCCCGCGCGAAAGGGACTCTAGTGGTCTGAACATCTAGAGGCGGCGCGGTCACGAGAGCAAGGTTTAGTTCGGCTCCGGAAACACCGCGAGCCAACTCCATTGCAGATCGAGTCACGAGGCGCACTCTAAGCTTGGGAAAGAGCGGCAAGCGAATTGCGAAGAGAGCCGAGATCCACGCATGGTCGGCATAATGCGAATGTCCGATCAGCAAGACATTCTCGGCACCCTCGTGAGCAGCGTGGGCCAGATGAATAGCCCTCTCGGCATGGAAAAGTGCGGCGCGAGCCTCTTCGACAAACGCTCTACCGGCTTCCGTAAGTTCCACGATCCGTCCCTTTTTCCGCATGAAGAGCTGAAGGCGGTGCAGGCCCTCAACTTCGGTGATCTGTTTACTCAATGCGGGCTGTCCGATGCGCAGTATCTGGGCGGCTCGCGTGAAGTTCAGTTCTTCAGCCAAAACGACAACCGCCTGCAGGTGACGCATTTCGGGCGTATTGATCATCACTTTGCCCTTCTGGCACGGGCCGGCGTTTCCGGCGTGCAGGCGAACCCCTATGTCTAGTTAAGGAACCAGTAGTCAAGGAAAAGTATTAGTAAGAACTTTTCGTCACGGTTTGGGTTGGAGTCTGCATCAGGAATGTCGGGTTGACGCCTGAAGTTCGCGGATGGCAACCTAGCTTCATGAACCTGCAAGAGTTCCGCGAATCCCTGTTTCGAAATGAACCGCCGGCTGGGTTGAGCGATGCGCTTGCTGGACTGTGGTGGGATGCCAAAGGCAACTGGACGAGGGCTCACGAATCCGCGCGACAAGACGAAAATCAGCCGGGGGCCTGGGTACACGCGTATCTGCACCGAAAGGAAGGAGATTCTTCCAATGCCGCGTATTGGTACCAGAGGGCGGGAAAGTCCCCAGCCCGGAATTCGCTTCAGGAAGAGTGGCTTGAGGTTGCACAGTCACTCCTTGGGTGATTCTGAGTCCCGAGCAGAACACGGCCTTCCAGGTCTCACGATTCTTGTGCTCTGACCATCTAATTACCACTAAGGTCGAGGCCGTCCAGATGTCCAGCCCCGAGTTGGGTCCAGAATGGGTTCTCTCAAGTTTTACCTCGAATGATCCGGATACTCGATACGAGCTGGATCAGTTAATCGCGGCCGCGCGACGCCTTTGGCCTCGAATCCAAGCCCATGCGATGAGAGAGCAGACTCATAAGAGTTCTGATGATGCGATTGCTACTGCAACCGACGTCTGGGAGGACGTGCTCCAGTCTGTTGCGAAAACCCTATTGAGGTTGAACGGCAGGGGTTCGACGGTGCGGGATCTGGACGCTTATCTCTTTGGCGTATTTCACCACCGCTTCAATCGCGCTCTCAGGAAAGAGCGCAAAAGAGCGGAATTTATTCGAAACGTGGCGTCGAGCCGTGATTTGGAGACGCTGACACAAGCTCACGATTCAAGGGCGATGCGGGATGTCGAGCGATCGATCCAGGTCAACGAAGCCATTCAACGCATGGATGATTGGACTCGGAGGGTTTGGGCGTCGCGGCAGTACGGTTATTCCTGGCGCGAGATTGCAATTTTTTTCGGAATTACAGAACCTCAGGCTAAACTTCGATTTCGTTATGCAATCGGTCGACTGCGGGCGAAACTAGGACTTAAATGATTTTGTAATCGGGTGCGTCGTGGTATTGCAATTTGAGGCTATTGAGTTTTGCTTTGTTGATACGAATTGAAAGCAGGCGGCTTCTGAAGGAACAGGAAGGATTGAGCATCGAGGAAAAGCGGATACTGGATCTGCTGGATCGGGGTTTGTCCCGATATTTCCCTAATCCCGAGCGAATCGGGTGTCCAGGCTCGGCGTTTCTAGAAGGTGTCGTGCGTCACAAGGTTCCATTGTCTGAAGCCGATCAATGGCTGGATCATCTCAGTTCTTGCAGTCCATGCTTTCAGGAATTCACCGAAATTCGGAAGCAAGCGGCAGGTCAGCGGAGGCAGAGACAGATGTGGCTCGTTGCGGCTGCGATCGTGCTTCTGGCGGTTGGAGGATGGCTATGGCTGCGAAGTGAGCCATCGGGGCAAACCGCAGCAGTAGCCGTCGTCGATCTGCGCGGACGCGCTACGGTGCGCGGAGAAAGTACGCCCGATACGAGTCAGTCGCCATTAGAGGTTCCTCGTAACGCGAGGACTCTGAACTTGGAGTTGCCAGTCGGAAGCAACGAGGGTGCGTACGACGTAGCGCTGCTCAATCCGAGTGGTGCTGAGCTTTTCCGGACGAGTGCCACTGCTAAACTCGAAGATCACATTGTGGTCCTGAGGGCTAACGTCGATCTCGCCGGCATCTCTCCGGGTTCATACTTCCTTGGCGTTCGACAGCCAGGCCTTGAGTGGACGCGGTTCCCTATCCGGTTGCTCTGAACTCGATCCCCATGAAGAAGAAACAAAAGTTAGCCAAGAAGAGTCGTCCCGTAACAAAACCGAGAGTTCAGAATGATCGGCTCAAGGGTTGGAATGAAATCGCCAGCTTTCTCGGTCAGCCGGTAGCGGTGGCGCAGCGATGGGCGAGATCAGGTATGCCCGTGATGCGAGAAGGCAGATTCATGTACGCCTCTCGGGAGGAATTAAGCGGATATCTCGGTCGCGAAGCTGGTCTGGACGTACCTGTTCACATCGCGACAGAAAACATGGATCTCTCTGCCGATCTGAAACTTGCTCTCGCGCATGTTCGAGCTGGCAAGCACGACAAGAAAAAAAAAGCCAAGTGATGAGAAAGGGCGTCTGGTTTTTTCGCAGTATAATAGCCGTAATCGTGAGCCGCTCTTCGTCCCCGGAGGTTCTGTCATGCGGATTCTCGTTCCCTGGAAGCCAGTCGTTCTCGTATGGGGATTGCTGAGCGCGATGATATTCTTTGGTTTCGTTGCATCTTCGGTGCTTCAAGGAAAGGACCCCTTCGCGCCAGGTGCGACCATCACGCAGCCCGCAGCCGCTAAAACGGGTTCGGCGCAATCGGGGCAACAATCTAAGCACTCCAACAAAGCGGCCCAAACTCCGAGTCGGTGAGACCTCGGGGATCTTTCCCTGATGATTTGTTTCTTTAGCCTTTTCGGTCACGTCCTCGCGTGGTTTACCTTGCCCAATATTTTCTCCAGCTTTTGCTTTAATATGACTTCTGCGGGAGAACGCCCTTGGCGTCCGAGCCATGAGACAAAGTCCTTCATTTTGACTTCATGCTTTACGGGAGGCTGTTGGACGAGAACAGTTACCGTGGCGAACCCCTGACCGATCTCTCCGACCCAGTTGTCGTGCTGCAATGCGGCGAGAGCCGTGGCGATCGCTTCATAGAGAGTCTCCGCAGTGACCTCTAGTGAGTGCTCAACGTCTCGGATATCCTTTACCGCAACTGTGCACGTTCGAAGAACCACGTGTAAGAGCGTAGCATATTCGCCTTTTGTTCGCCAATAACACTCGGATCGCGATCACTCCTCAGTACTATGCCGCCGTGAGTTTTGGCACGAAAGTGTCGACGTTTGGCACCCACAGTCGTGCGTGTTCCACTATCAGAAACTGACACAGAAAGTTTTTGACTCAAGCAGGTTCCCGACTACAATGCTCCTTCTTCCCCCGGTGTCGTTCGATTCCACCATTGAACTAACCGGAAACCTGCATGAGTTCCACAAATCTCGAAGTTGTCTTTGAAGGGCCAGCAGTCCAGACGGGCACGATTGATGCTCGCCTGCTGGCTGAGTCTCTTGCTGGCTGCAGCGATGTCTTCACGCGCGCAAACGTCATCGTGAATGGTGAAGCGAGCGAAGCAGTCGTGCTCGTTGAGTCACAGTTTAAGCAAGGGTCGTTCGTCGCAGGGTTGCAGTTCGTGCAGAACGTTCGCGAGACGCTGATTACTGCCCACCATTTTCTAGACGCTGCTGGCCTGACGGCTCTCATTGGCTTTGCGTGGAAGAACCGCGAAGTGCTGAAAGATTCGCTCATTGACCTGCACAAGTGGCTGAAAGGTGGGAAACCAGACAAAGCCGTTCAGGTTGGAGACAACAATACCGAGATTACGCTGGGACAAAACAAGAAAACTGTCTCAAACGTGGTCTTGAACATGTATGGAGACTCAGCAATTCGGATGGCTTTGGGCCGACTTACCAGCCCATTACGTCAGGCGGCTATCGACCGCATCGTGACGAAGCAGGACGGGACAGAACAGAACACAATCGAGAAGATCGAAGCAGAATACTTCGAGCCAGAGGCTTTGGAGCTCGATGGGGAAAGCTCACCGATGGAAGGTCACCGTGAAGCTGTTCTGATTGTGTCGAAGGTGTCGTTTGTAGAAGGAACGATGTGGAATTTCATAGAGAAGGGTGCGACCGTGGTCGCCAAGATCGAAGATGAAGACTTCTGGGAGAAGGTTCACCAGCACAAAGTAGTGTTCGGCGACGGTGACAGTTTGAGAGTGCTGCTGCATTGGAAGGTCGTACAAGGCCGAAATAAGAAACTGACGCCGAGGAACACAATCGAGAAGGTCTATGAAGTGATGGAACGTCCCAAACAGATGCGGCTTGATGGTCGAAAAGACGATGACCAGCCAACCGGCAGAAAATTCCGATAGCCGAATTAGATGAATTACGAAGCGGCGAGAGCGGGGCTTTGCGATTGCAGAATAGTAGTAAGCAAAGTGCCGTGAGCTTCTTAAGAGCGCAGCAACCAGCGCGCGCCATCATACAAGCCAAGCAGGCACGCACCAACGAGAGCTCCTACGATTGCCCAGTAGACCGTTAGTAGAATGAGAGGGAGAATCGTTGCGCGCAAAATCCACGGCGCTGGTGCCCACTCCGAGGGCTCGGCCGAGGCCGAAATTTCCACGACGAGCTGACTGGTCAGGAACGGACGCCACACATTTTCAAAAACCGTTCCAAGGTTCTTCTGCAAGAAGAAATCACTGTGTCCGAAGCCTTGTGCACACACCTGTGTGACATCGTTCCCCGCGTTAAAACCGCGTCTCCCCGATGGTCCCGAATCTGGAATCACAAAGTGAGCGATTCGTGCCCAGAAATCCTCACTACCATAGTGGTTCAAAATTGCTTCGACCTGTCCACGGGCGAGAATTCTAGCCCAGTCGAAGTCGGGCCGAAGTATGCTCCCGGTCAGTATGAGCCTTCCGATTCTCAGAGATGGGTACCACTGCAACGCATGTCCGATAAGCCAAGTACCCAAGCTATGCGCGATGACATCAGGGGGACCAGAAAAACCACTTTGAAACGTATCACCGCGCAATTCCGCGATTTTCGACGCCACATCCTCGATCTTTGCCCGCAAAGACGGTCTCCAAATAGCGCCAGGTCTCACAAGACCATACTTGTAAATTGCGACTGGCACACTTCGACCGTAAGCGGTCGAGACCCTCCAGTTAAGTTCTTCTTGCCACGCACCGCGTGTATTCATGCCATGCAGAGCTAGCGCCCAGATCACGTCCCTGGATCGCACGGTGTTATACACAAATCTACATGTTTGCCGTAAACCACCATTCTCGGCATACGATTGACTGCAATTCGGACAGAACTCTAACCGCCGCTCCTCATCGCTGAGCTCGATGTCACAGTTTGGACAGCTCAATGAAGACACCTTCTCGAGAGGGGGGCACAATTCGGCCAGAAGCTTTTCTGCCTCCAAGGCGGGACGTGTTGTTTCAGCGGCAAAGTCTACCGCAGATATTTGAAACGGACCCCCAATTGAGAACAAACGCCTAGCAGCATCGACCAATTCAGAATTGTGCTTCCCACCCAAGGCGTCCCAGTCAATGCGCGGGACCGTCATACGCTTTCCCTGATAAGCCCCAGAATCCCCCAAACTTGATCGGCCGTCATTTGGGAAGCAATCTTGATTCGTCTCTCTCCACCAAACATCTGGATCCGAACTTTACGATCAGCGTCATTGCCCGAATCAAGTGGGAGGCTAAATCTCCCATTCATTCCTGTAAAACTAGCTTGGCGCACAGCTCGCCGGACATCGCGGACGGGTGTCGAATCCTGATAACCCGACAGCGCTGACCTTGCGCCGAACTCCACGTAAGCGTCGCCAGAGTTCAGACGCGTCGACTGAGCCGTTATCCCATCGTTCTCCAGAGCCCGCGTATCCAATTTTTTGATGGCATTCGCGATTGGAAACGGCTCAAATTCGTCAAATGACCACAGACGGTTGATGGTGGCCCTGACGATTTCGAGCGCCCTTTTGTGTTCTTCGTCGTCGACCGCTATCTGAATAAATGCGGCCGCCAGACCATCGGATGGGCGCAATTCGAAGCGCGTCACAAGTCGGTCCCCCCTCATCCGGTAGGCCCGATACTCATATGTGTCACCGTCGATCTCTTCTTGATAGTCCTTTGCTTTGGCGCGTACCCAAAGCTCAAGCCCCTTATGCCACACAAACGTGAGCGCTGCATTTTCAAAATACACTCCGGTTAATGTCTGCGCTGGCGGATACTCTAGGGATGAACGGGAGTTCCATTGTTTCGCCAAACCTGCCGCTTTGACCTTCGACTCAATCTTCTTTGGTTCCTGCCACAACGCATCGTCGCGCAGGGATTTCGAAACGTTGAAAAGGTAGACATGCTGGTCGCCCCAACCCTCAACCTCCCTAAGCCACGAGTCAATGTGCTGCCTCTGAAGCTCGCCGTTGTGAATCGCCTCCATCATGTTTGTCTCGAAGTCTGCCTTTGTCGTGCCGATTTTTATACCCCGAGATCGGAGAAGTTCCTTGATGAAGGCATTCCCTTGGGCCAGCACAACTCCCTTCACCAGCCGAACGAGCGCGTCTTTTTCGGAAGGCAAAGGCTCGACGATATCCCTTGGCATCAGCGCCCTCCTCAATCACCCTAAACACAAGTTTACCTTAGGCGAACAAGGAGCGAATAACAGTTCAGGTACGAAATGTTTCAGGAGAGGCAAGCGAAATTTGCGAGTGCGGTAGAGCCATTCCCCGATTACAGAGCTTTCGCCACGTCGATTGCGGTTCCGAGTTGGGTGTCTCTTCCTTGCTTCAATGCTTCCCGCGAGAGTTCAATAGAAAACTTCGGCGCAATCCCATTGTTCTCCAGCATCCGTCCTTGCCACGTCAGATAGGCTGCAACCGGGAGGCCAAGAATGTATCCGTGGCCAACCTTGTATGCGCTGCCGCTCAGGAGACGGCCAGGCGTTTTCGTTCCCACGATTGTTGCCAGATTATTTTCCTCTGCGAAAGCCGAGACCATCTCGCCGGCGCTCGCGGTGTGTTCGTTGACCAACAGCACGACACGACCGTGGAATCGCCGCTGGCCGAGCCCTTCGGTGACCACGAGAATGGATTTTTCAACGAAGGCATATCTGGCTGCTAACCATATGAGAGTCGCTTTGTGGGACGGAATCCGCCCGAATCGGGTCAGTTCCTCGCGACGATAACCACGCTCGCGACGCTTCCGCGTGAGACTGTAGCCAACCTCAAGTTTTCCAGGTGTCAAATAGCTCATCAGGCGTAGCCCGCCGATTCCTCCACCAGTATTGCCCCTTAGATCGACGATGAGCCGGTTGCATCCGTCGAGTGCAGCGATGCCGCTGTCGATGTCTTTCGCTACGTCGATTCCGATGGCGCCCGGAAACATTGCAACTCTTAGCAATCCAATTTCGTCGCTCAGCTTTTCAGTGGTGACCGCCTGCGGCGCCGTGACCGGATGCTTCTGGGACTTTGGCATCGGCAATTGAACATTGACCTTCTGCACTTCGCCGTGGAGCTTTTCAATAAGAAGACTCGCGGACTCGCCAACAGAGAACGTCAGGTCATTTGGCGGGCGAACTTCTCGACCACCGCATTCGAGCAACAGATCGCCAGGCCGTATGCCGGCCGCGAACGCTGGTCCACCTCGATGTACGTCTTGGAACATCCAGCGCTCACTTCCGTTCACGCCGATGCGCTGCAGAGTCGCGTTGATTGCGTGGCGTGCTGGAATATTCCGCATCCCCGCATGGCGAAAGCCGGTGTGACTGGTCTTGAGTTCAGCAACCAGCTTATGGACTTCTTTCTCGAAGGCCTCTGGTTCAGTACAAGCAAGAATCTGATCCCTGCGGCTCCGAGTCAAAGCAGTCCAATCCACTCCGTTCATACCTGGATTGAAATGCTTTTTCTCCACCAATCGGCAGACTGTGTCGAAAATCTTCGTGCGTTCGTCGAGAGTGAGATTCATTGTTGTCTTATGCCAATCGGTTTCGAGGTCTCGCCCACGGCGATGAATGCCGCCCAATAGAATGGGCTCACCTGGTCGCCATACTTGGCGAGCAGGTCTAGCTTCGCGTTTCGCAAAGCAGAGCTGGTATCTTCGCCCTGGGCCAAGCGCCTGTAGAATTGTTCCATCAACGCACTGGCGAACGTATCGTCTGCGCTCCAGAGACTCGCTACAACCGATTTCGACCCGGCCACCAGAAATGCTTCCACCAGGTTGCTGATGCCCTCTTGCCCCTGCAGTTTCCCAACCCCACTGTCACAAGCAGAAAGGGTCGTGAGTTCGGCATTCAATCGCAGTCGTATGATCTCCCGCACTTGCAGCAAACCGTCATCACCCGATTGTGGGTCGGCACCCAACACCAGTGCTGACCGTTCTGGGTACTGCGTGTCTGCGAATCCATGAACAGCCAGATGCAAGATGCGAAACTGGTCAAGCGGTTGCTTCTTAAATCCAGTTTCTGTGGCATCCTTGCCAAGCAACATTACGGCGTCCGATCCAACAATTTTACCGATTTCTTCGACCTCTGCTCGCGTTTCTGGGAGGTCGTGAAGGCCGATCCCAGAGAGATCCGCAATTCCGCGCTCAATCCGGCCACGAATAGAGGCCGGAGTTGGGATTCTCCGTCCCGCACCCCCTTGGTTCTCGTACTCGACATCGCCGACTGCGAGAAGGGGTTTGGGAGTTGATTTCTGTTTCTCAGCGTGGCGAAGAGCGTTCAAAATTGTGCCGGAGGGCACGTAGCTTATGACGCGCGACTTCAAGAGGTACTCGCCCTGAGCATCGCGAAGCGCCTCAAACGGGAGCAGGTTCAATATTGCATCCGGTGCGATGATGAAGCGTGGCACCGTGGCTGCTTCCGGGATGGGCTTTACGAGGATCGCGTAGAGTCGCTTTGAAAGTTCAGCACCGGTGCCCTTGGTGCGAATTTCGGCGACAAATCGCTGGCTGAGATTCTCGATCTCCTTGCGTCCTGCCGGTAGAACTCGGACGTATGCCCTTTTTTGAGAAATCACGACGCAGAAGGAAGTCGGGTCATCCAGAACGTACTCCAGAAGCACTTCGTCTGGTTCCAGGACTTCTTGGACCTCGGACAGTGACGCAGGTTGCACCGGCAGGCCATGGCCGGGAGCGTCCTCCTTTGTCCAGGCTAGTCCAAGCCGCCGCTCATATTCGACCAATTGATCCATCAGTTGCTCGCGCTTTTCTGTGCTGTTGGTTTGCATCAGTTGAACTTGGAGGCCCGCAAGGTCTGTTTCGAGCGATGCCATCTGCCCAGACTCGGCCGTCGGAAGAGCCTTCCTATCTTCGAGGGCCCAAGCAAGGGTCCGTCCGCGTACCCGTTCCAAAACGTTGAAGGCGCCGGGTACGTTGCCGCTCTTGGTGACCAGTTCAAAATGCTGCAAGTACGTTTGACTCATCGAAGCAGCAACCGAACTGTTCCAATAAGGCTCATCCACGCTGATTAACATGCTTTCAATTACGTCTTCTGCCTGCTCGTAAAGGGTGTTGGCTTCGTCAACGCGACTGCGCCGCGCCTTCAGGTCGGCAAGGATCGTCAGGTTGCGAGGCACATAGTAACGATCGCCAACACGTTGGCTCGCGTCTAGGCCATCTGTAGCACGTTCCTCTGCCGTGAGGAGATCGCCGGCGTCGCGGTAAAGCGTCGCCAACTCGAACATGGCGTCGGCCTCCATTCGAAAGAATTGCACTCGCTTTGCGAATTGGGCGGCACTTTCCAAATCGGCGATGGCCTGATTCCTGTCCCCTCTTTGCGAAGCCAGCTTTCCAAGCAAGATCAACAACTCCGCCTCATGACCTCGCTTCTGTTGTGATCGAGCCTTACCGAGTGCGTCGTCAAGCACCGCCTTTGCCTCTTCTGGTTTTCCGATGGCTTCCAGAGCGCGTGCCTTCCCCTCGTATGCCATGTACGGGAGACCGCAGTCTTTTGCCGCATCTGCAAGCTTGATTGCTCTTTCAAAGAATCTCAGTGCCTCACTATGACGATTCACCTCTTCGAAGCCTCTTCCGATCAATTCCAAGAACCTGATTTGACCGCCTGTATCGCCGCTGGCCATCGTCGAAAGAAGTGAGCCACCGAGGAGGCGCGCGGCTCGTCCTGGACTTCCTTCAAGGAAGGCGACCAGCCCCAATTCGCCGGAGGCCCGAGTTGCCCATTGCTTTTCGCCCAACTCATTTGCAATCTCCTGGGCTTCCAACCAATCTCGCTTCGTAGCTCGATAGTCAATTTCGATATCCGTGTAGCCCTTCGCGATCAAGCACCAAAGCCGCAGTCTCTTGTCAGTCTGCACGATGGGATTTTGCAGTTGTTTGTTCAAGAACCGTGAGAGATCGACAAACGACATCGCTTCGGCCTCTGATCTGAGGCGTCCGACCTTGGCGTAAAGTTCGTTCCTGGCGTCGCCCCGCTCGGAGAACAGCTCCTCTGCTCTGGCATAGAGTGGCGTCGCTGCGGGTCCGTTATTTAACCAGTAGAAGTGATCGGCGGAGCTAAGTAGTGCCTGCGGATCGGTGGACTGTTTTAGGGCTGCGGAATCAACGGGAGAACTGGCCGCATTGCTAGCAACCGTTCGATAGTGGCGAGTGTAGGCGTAGTAAGAGCAGATTGTCAGGAAAACCACGACCGGAGCGGCTACAAAGCACGCCCATCCTGGGACACGTCTGCCCATTGAGAACCGCAAACGAGGAATCTACAAAGTCGTAGCGACGAGGCGACGTAAAGCAGCGGCGATGCGGATTAGAACCCAAACCCTTCCCAATAGTTTCTCATCAGGCAATAAAAAACAAGAGGCGGTCTTGGCCGAAACTGCGCCTCGGGCAAGCGTTTTGGCGAAAGCGACCTCTCGGAGTCAATTGACCAATTGGCAGTGGCGGTCAAACCGCGAACGGTTCGCACGGTTGGCCTGGCCTCCACCCTTCGGTGGCGTGCGACAATTGACCGATTTCCGAGAACAGGGCTTTTGGGGCGGTGATGGTTTCCGGAACGGGCCGTCGTTCGGGAAGGAAATTCCGCAATTAGCAATCGTCGCAGACTTCGCTTACCAAGAGGTCAAATAACATGAAGAAGCATCCGGAGGCGCAAGAATCGAGTTTTCGGAATTATGTTTCGAGACACAGCAGACTCCTAATATTCGTCGGTGCTCTCATCGTGTTCGTGACGTTCCTCGTCAAGGAGGGTTTGCGCGAACGGCTGAAGGATCTCGTCGATTCCATCGACACGGCGCAGAGTGTGTTCGTAGCAGAGCGAGAAAACCAGCAGATGTCACAAAGGTTAGCAGAAATATACAGAATCAGCGTCGTTTCGTACGACAATATGCACAACCCGGCACCACAACCCGGCGAAGCGTACCCGATTACAATTGCGACCATCATGTCACATTATCAGGGTGCATACGACGCCGAGCAGAGATTAGAGAGCGAATTGAACGCTGTCGATAGGCTGTTGGAAAAAATGCCAACAGATCAGAGTCGCGACAAAAAGCTCAACGACTTACAAACACAATTTAAAGCTGTACAGAAAACCGACGACGATTTTCGCAATACGCCGTCTCCACGTTCGACGTCCGAATTGAAGGAGAACTTGAATTCCGCGGTGAGCCTGGAGCACCAAGCTTGGGATACGGAGACGGCGATCCAAAACTTATCGCTTTCGATCCTTAAGGACTCGGCAGAGGTGAAGAAGCGTGATGAGACATACTTCAAGATCGCCACATGGGGCAGTTACTTGCTTTATTGTCTGGGATGGGGACTCGGACTCATTGGAAAGTTATTCGGCCTTGATGGCTTAGGCGGAGACGCTTAGGACCCGGCAGGTCCATTTGGCAGTGTGAGTAGCTAAACTCCCCGCATTAACTCGCTGATCGTCAACTCAAAGCTCTTGGCCACGATATCGAGCGTGTTCAGGCACGGCTCCTGAGTTCCCTGCTCCATAGCGTGTAAGAACCCCTTCGCCAATCCTGAGTGCTCTGAGAGATAGACGAAGGTCCAGCCGCGTTCTTTCCGTAGTGCCCCAAGCTTCTTCCCGAACCGGACATTGAGCGCAGTTTTCCCTTTTGACATGTCGGGATGATTGCAGGTATTATCTTGGGCGTGTTCCGCTATAGAGGAACGTCAGTTTGAGACCGTGCTTGTGAGGGGGAATGTAAGCATCCTGTGCGGTCAGGATTGCGCCAAGCACGGTCTCCTTCCCCCCGGAAGGATTCGCCCTATGCGTCACAAAGGCGTGGAATACCCGGATTTGAAAGGGAAAATAGTCAGACGGGTGTGGTTCAAAGACGACGATGAGTTCACCGCACTCTTCTTGGAGTTTGAGGATAACACTCGTGCCAGGTTCGATCTGAGAGCCTCTGTCACCTTTGAAAGAGCACCTGAGATGTGCAGCATCGCACCGAATGGCGATCTGACAGATTGGAGTGATTTGAGGATACACCGTCTCGCTGCACACGAATCCTGAAAGGAAATCGCATGGCGTCCAAGAGGAAAAAGCCAATAGAGCGTCATCCATACTGCAGGGGTAAGAAATGCCGCTCTTGCACGTGGGACAGTGTACGAGTCTCCATAGACGGACCGCACCCTCGATACACCAAAGGTCATCGCGGCTTCTATAACGGCGACATCGATGCTGTGATTGATGACTTCCTGATCGTGCTCAAAGGCGAAGCGCGGCGCCTGTTGCGCGATTGTGCCGAGCAGACTCCCGCACTCAAACAGTTCAACCTCAAGTTCGCTTAGGAGTAGTTGTATGTCGAAAGACTGGAATCCGCAGTATCCAGGGGATGAAGTCGTCTGGAAGTCCATCAACGCGGTGCTACAGGATGCGTGTGAAGAGAAGGGTACGACGCTGGACAAGGTTTACAAGGAAATATCCCGCAAAGAACCACCGGGGCACTTGCGCAGAGTCATCGGCATCAACCTCAGAAACGCCCGCGAAAAGGTCGGATTGAGTCGTGAGCAGGTCAGCAAGCGGTCGAAGGTTCCGGTTCGCAGAATAATTTTGATCGAACAGGGTCGAACTGACGCCGGTTTCCTCGAATGGGTGAGGATCGCCTATGGGCTCGGAATTAAACCGTCGAAACTCGCTGAGGCTCAAGAAGAGATTGAGAAGAAGTTGAGCCTGGGAAAGACTGGTTCTGATTCTTAGGAGCGTTCGCGACGGTCTAGTTAGCCGATCACGCGCGTCCGGCGTGCCCCTACCACCTCCGATATTCGAAACACAGGCGCTGTTGCTGTATGAGCCGAGAATGGGGTCCCGCAGTCGGTCCTAGTTGATGGGACGGGGGGCGTTCATTTATCCGCCTTCCTGTAGTACTCCCGGATCATTTTGAAATTTCCTGTGCTCATGTCTGCCAAATCGATGCTGTCCGTTAGAATTTGGGGGCTGAACTGCAGGGAAAACTCGGTCTTGTCCATGAACCGGATGCAGACGTAAACGCTACCTTGCTCGACTGAATAGCTGACCCAATCAACTACTTTCTTGTGGATCTCTCGATACCTGTTACGTAGCCGAGCATGCCGTTCTCGTATCTTTTGCGCAAGGATCTCCCGTTCTTTCGGGCTTATCTGCGTCACCGTGATATTTCCCACCCGGACGGTCTTCGGCTTTTCCATAGCTGCTGCTCCTAAACGTGGCCCGTCTCAATAGCCGTTTGGTTTACCCTCGATGGAGCCTACTGCGAAGTGCGCGCCCAGTGGTGAAATTTAAGTATCGTGGCCCGAATACCGACCAGCCGGCCGTATCTGTTGGCTGCAAGCCGATGAAATAGAAAGACAACAGCCTGAGATTGTCAGGGAAGGCACAATAGCGGAACCTTTAAGACAGTGGCCGGAATTTCGGACACGTGGCTCTCTACACCGACGAAAAGCTATGTAAGCCATTACAATGTGGGAGCAAGCTGAGGGGGTGAGCCGCCCGTCGCAGCGTAGCATAGCTCCGGGCGGCTCTTTGCGTTTAACTGCTACAGAGTCGACACCGGCCAAAGTTGTGCAGTGGGCCTTCGCGAAATGTTGGGCATGGACTAGTCCGCGGCTTTGGAATCGCTGACAAGCCCGTACTTCTTAGCGAGGAAGGCCATTCTGATTCGAATGTCCTCCTGATTGTCTTTTATTACGGCCTGCAAGAGCGACAGAAGATCTTGGGCCCTTTCACGATCTTTCTCGTTCGCAATTTCGCCGCAGAGTTGGCGCACCAGATCGGCGTTATACACGAAGGCCCCTTCCCAAAACAGGTTATTTTCTTACGAGTCGGAGACCGGTCGGAATACAGGAAACCATGTATGGCATCGAACAGAAGTTCTCGCTTGAAAGCGCCAGAAAGCACCCCAAGCTCGGCTCTTATCTGTTCGATAGGAAACAACATTCGGTCGGGATTAGTTGCATCGAAAGACGCACTTGTGAACTCCTCTGGCTGGCTGCGCGAAAGTGTGGAAAATGCCGCGTCGCATACTGATCGCCGACGACAGCCCCCTCACCAAAAAGACACTCCAAGACTTGCTTCAGACCCACGGTTGGGAAGTGTGCGGTCAGGCCGACAACGGCCTAGACGCGGTCAGGATGGCTGGCGAACTCAACCCCGATGTGGTCATCCTGGATCTAGCAATGCCGTCAACACCTATCAGATAAATGGCATCTGATTCGTCAACATTTAGGAAATAGGATTCCGAGGGCTAGTGCCTGTGCGATCAGTGTTGGTGGTCGACGACAATCCCGCAATTCGCAAGGCCGTTTGCGAACTCTTCACTCGCGACGGGGACTTTGAAGTCTGCGGACAGGCGGAAAATGGCCGTGAAGCTGTCGAAAAAGCACAAGTACTTCAACCTGCCCTGATTGTGACAGACCTTTCCATGCCGCTCATGAACGGCCTGGAGGCAACGCGGATTCTCAAGAAACTTATGCCAGCCGTACCAGTAATCCTTTACTCCGCTCACATAGACTCATTCGTTGAGAAGGAGGCTGTGGCCGCAGGGGCGTCCGCTGTCGTCAGTAAATCTGATAATGTCGCGGTTCTAATCGGAAAAGCGCGGGAACTGCTCGACGAAATAGCCGCCTAAACTATTTGTTTTCCCAGTCCGGGAATCCCAGCTTTTCCTGCTTCAAGATCGCCAAAGTCTTGCAGGCATCAGAAATGGCCTGACGTTCGGCCTCATGGGGCACCCCATCGGGATTCCGCGCTAATTCCTGGACGCGGTTGAAAATAGCCATCTCGGCAGCGTGGACCCGCTCTAGCAGTTTGTTCAGGTCGGGTTCATTGAGCGCAGCGGTAATCGACTGCTGCCACAACGGATAATGAGTCACCAAGTCGAAGGAAACTCGTTTTGTCATTGAAGATTCATGAAGTGTCGTCATGTGAGACCACCCACTAGTTTGAATCGGCTTCTAATCGCTGCTGTTTACGTTCCAGAAGGTCATTCAGTTCTACGACCAGTTCGTCGAACACCTCGGGATTTTGCTCTTCGACAACGCGCTTACATAGTTTTTTAACAATGCCTTTCTCATCGTCCGTCATTTTGCCTCCATCCCAGAGAAGTTAAATAGAGGTCAAGACTCTACACGAGTCAGCAGCACATCGCGTCTGGAACTGCAGAGTCCCGCCACTACTGCGCTTTGTTCCATACGTATAAGTAATCGCTGTCCGTAGCCGTGGCAACATCGCGGCCACCCTTGTGAGTTGCGCGATTCAAGGCGGCACGAACCTTATCCTTGCCTCCTGCCAGATCAACCAACGGCACCTTGAGTGCAACGCCCTCTTTTAGCTGATCGAGATCAGAGAGGATTTTTGTGACGATCTGTTTGTGCTTTCCATTTCGACCTTGCGGGACGTCGAGCTGCGCCATCGTGTGGAAATTCATCGGGGTTTTCTCGGACCGAGGGCTCATCGATTAGCTCCTTCTGGTAATCATTAACGTAACGTGACGTAATCGTAAAACAATCGTTACGGATCGTCAAGTACAATTATTTACTTAATATTTGACCGTTGCGACTTCCTGCAGTGAAAGCGAATCGAGACCAAAGTCACGTTATTTCAATAGTTTAGGTTTAGCTAAAATGAACGCCGTCGGCCTAACAATATGACCCGTAAGACCTCCAGCCTGCTACCGTTTAGACAGCAAACGGAGCAATCGTAATGCAGAGGTCAAAAACACACTTCGAACAGATTCCGGTAGTGCTAGTGAAGAAGATTGCTGAAGAGGTTCGCGACGACAACAACGACGGAAACGACAGCACGGTCACAAGAACTCCACCGAGCAAGTTGAAGCCACATCGCTCGCCTTCGCTGGGGAAAAACGGAAAGCGTGCCTAACAATGCAACCCCCGAAGCCAAAAATAAATTGCTCGATCTGCGACAAGCCAGTCGTGCTTGAAAATACCAAAACGGATGAGTTCGGGCGAGCGGTACACGGGGAATGTTATCTTCTCAAGCTTTGTAACGAGCGCAATCACGACTCCGTCCATAGGCCAAGACAAGAGCCTACCGTCAACCTTGAACATCCAATATAGGCCCATGACAAGGTCAGAGAGTTCTTTGAACGAACTCCTTGGTAGATCCAAGCAGACTTGCATACGCTCAGAGGTTGGAGCACAGGATTGGGCTAAGACAGGAATTCCTCGATCGAGCCGCAGTATAGTCCCGGCTGACAGGAAGTTGTCCACGTCGAAAATGCCGCACCTGAGTTAAAGGGACGTATCATCAACGAGGTTATAGTTTATGGGATCCAAGATTACTGAACCGTCTTTGGCGGACATTGCTGCTTCGGAATTGAAGGAGCGTGTCGCAGAACGGTTTGGTGTACTTCCGAATTTCTTCCGTCTCGCACCCGAAGCCCCCGAGATCACCGAGAAAATGTGGGGCTTCGCCCAAGCTGCGTACCTCGATAACCCGCTGCCGTCAGTCTTTAAGGAGCGGCTCTTCGTCTATCTCTCTCGTTTTTGCGCAGTCCGCTATTGCATTACCCGCCACGTGGGCTTCCTGGTTGGACTGGGTCGTCCCGCCGGCGATGCCAGTGCGCGCCTTCAAATCGTGGCAGAGGTTGTTGAGTTGCTCCGGCGTCCGGTTCCGCGCGGACCCGAGATCGATGCGCGCCTTGCATTTTGTGCGGCTTCTCCTGCGCCCCTGGTTGAGATGCCGGGGGCCGGCACGCCAATGGAAGAGGCCATCTTTGCGCTCGCGGCCCATGTCTTCTTACAGACGCCTCATGCCCCTGCCTGCCTGGATGCACTAGAACGATTGTCAGGTGCGGTGCGACATCAATACCTGCTGGTATTCCTGGCGTTCGTACGGGCAGCGCACTATTGGACCAAAGTCCATCCGGAACTGGAAATTGAGGATGACATCAAGCAGCTTCTTGAGACGCACGAAGCACTTGCGACGTGCATCCTCAGCGATCCGGAAGCGACCTCCGACAACGTCAGCCAAGCACTTCTTGAGGAGTTGCCCGCGTTGCGCCTGAAAGCCGATAAGGCGATCGGTTTGCTCGCTGCGATTGTAGATTCCTCGGATGACGCCATTGTAAGCAAAACTTTGGATGGTGTCATTACCAGTTGGAATGCGGGTGCGGAGCGACTATTTGGCTACACCCCTAAAGAAGCTGTCGGTCAGCACATCTCGTTCATCATTCCGCTCAACCGCCGGGACGAGGAAGCAACCATCCTGGAGCGGCTGAGGTCAGGTGAGCGCATCGAGCATTTCGACACTGTCCGTATGAGAAAGGGCGGCGCTGCAATCGATATATCACTGACGATTTCACCTGTCCGGGATTCCACAGGCAAAATCGTAGGTGCTTCGAAGATAGCTCGTGACATCAGCCACCGTAAGCAAGTTGAACGGGCGTTGCGCGAGAGCGAAGAACGCTTCCGCGTACTTGCCGATGCGCTCGATACCCAAGTGCAGTTTCGGACTCAAGAACTGAAGCGACGAAATACAGAGATACTCCAGCAAGCGGAACAGCTTAGAGAACTTACGGCGCGAATGATGCAAACTCAGGACGCGGAACGTCGACACATCGCGCGTGAACTGCATGACAGTGCTGGTCAGACTCTGGCTGCGTTGGGCATGAATGTTGCGCGGCTGGCCGAAGATGTGAAGCACAATCCGGATCAGCTGGCCAAAGACATCGAAGGTGTCCAAGATTTGATTCAGCACCTGACACAGGAGATCCGGACCACGTCGTATCTCCTGCATCCGCCTCTGTTAGACGAGGCCGGTCTGTCCTCCGCACTTCAATATTATGTGCAGGGTCTCTCCGAGCGTAGCGGACTCAGTATTGATTTAGATATTTCCGAACACTTCGAGAGGCTCTCCCCTGAGATGGAACTCGTCGTCTTTCGTTTTGTGCAGGAGTGTTTAACCAACACTGTTCGCCATTCAGGAAGCAAGACCGCACGGATCAGTGTTGGCCGCAGAGGGGAAAACATATATGTGGAGGTTCAGGATCACGGCAAGGGGATGTCAGGAGAACGACTTGCCAAGGTTCAGTCCCACGGTGTGGGCGTTGGGCTTCGAGGAATGCGTGAGCGAGTGAGGCAGCTCCACGGTGAATTCAATATCGAGTCGAACCCCCTCGGCACAAAAGCTTCCGCCACTCTTCCGGCAAAGACACCTGCGACGAACGAGCCGAGTACGACTGAGCTGCGCGGCGTTGCATGATCCTTTCAGAGACGCAACCTCGGCTGGCCTTGGCGAGCATGACGAGGCCTGCCGCTCCCGAATAAGGCGGGACCGCAAGTGATTCTAAGTGAGAGTGCTGCCCTAGGGAACGGTAGGTTTCCAATCCGAGCAAAAGGCGGAGTGCAAATTAGCACTCCGCCACACACCAAGAACGGATCGACTCAGGCCACCGTCTTGCGAGCCTTCGACTCAACTGTCTTCCTGTCTCGTTTTGCAGCAAACTCCTTGGCCACGGCCTTCTGGAGCTTTTCCGCATCTACTCGGTAGCGCTTGGCGGCGTCCATGAGAACGTCGTCGCGGCTTGCGGTGGATCGCTGATAAGCCGAATCCAGCAGGCTGATTTCCAGAAGCAGCTTGCAGAGTTCGGACTCGTCAAACTTGCTGACTTGCTTGGCCAGAAGTTCCTGCGCCGACGCGGAGTCCTTCTTCGCCTCTACCTTGTGTCGCTTCGCCAGAGACGGAACTTGGCTATAAGAGAGGTGACCAATCAGGTAATCGGAGACCGTCAGCAAGTCAGCTTTCTTCAATGGAGCCGAAACGCGTTGGAGGATCGTAGCCAAGACACGATGGCGAGTCGTGATCGCCAGTTTCTCCTTCTCGATCCTCTTGCGTTCGTCCGCCCGCTCCCGCTCAACTTGCTGCGGAGAAGGAGTGTTGGGGTGGTGGGTGCGGCACGTCGGATCGGCACAAACCTTGACGACCTGTCCGCGCTTGCCGCCGTCCATGACAATCGCCTCCGTCATCTTGTCACAGGGTTTCTGAACGGGTGAGAGCTTGCTGCTTGCGCCGTTCGGCTTGGCTTTCTTGATCTCCAACTCCACATAGTGATTCCGTCCCAAGGGAGCGCCTTCGCGGGAATTCCACGCCGCCGAAATCTGGATTAGCTGCGGCTTGGTTTCCAGAGTCTTTTTCACGCAAGCGTCAATCTTGGCCCGGAAACAATCGGGCGACGTGCATGAATCTTTACGCACGTCCGGGAAGAGTAGTTTGTTGAATCCGGTTCGTTTCGGACAGTTCGCGCACGAACCTGCTTCGGGAACGAGTGTCTCATCCTGCTTGTCAAACGGCGCGGACGCCAGTTGTAGCAAGATGTTCGATTCAATCCACGCTGCCAACTCCCGGACTGGAATCAGGACTTGGCTGTTGCCTTCGCTGGTCCACAAGCCCCGAAATGAAGCCGAGAATGCCTCCTGCTGTTGCGAAGCCGGAAGCTTGGCGATGAGCAGAGCGTGGCCGATGGTGATCTGGTCTTTCAGAAATGCCTCGGCCACGGGCGGTATCAGGTCAGCGAGTCGAATGCGACCGTAGACATACGCCTCGCTCTTGCCAGAGCGGGATGCGATGGTGGCGATGGTGTAGACAGGCTCTCCGAGTTCCAAGAGGGACTTGAAACCCAGAGCTTCCTCCAGCGGGTGAATGTCCTCGCGCTGTAGGTTTTCAACGCATTGGGCTTCGATTGCCTCCGCATCCGTCAGCTTGACGACGCGAACAGGAAGTTTTTCGAGTTCCGCCAGTTTCGCCGCTCTGAGGCGACGTGCCCCGGCTACGACCTCGTACTTGCTTTCCTCCAGTTCGCGTACCAGAAGAGGGGCCAGAATCCCTTGCGTCTTAAAGCTGGCCGCTAGTTCTTCAAGACTCTTTGCATCAAACCGCTTGCGGGGATTCGTGGGGGACTCCGCAAGCGCGGTGATGGAAACGCTTCGATATTCGTGGTTGTGGACTGCATTTTGCGTACTCGGCATGATCTTTTCTCCTCTCATGTGCCTTTGGTTAGGTGTTCGTGGACTCGGCGCACGCGTCGGGCATGAAAACCAAACGGTGCAAGTGTTGACGTGTTATGCGGCGGCCGCGAGTGCCGCCGGCTCGGGGGCAATGCCCCCGAGGATCACGGCAGCGGTTTGTTGAACGGCTTCCAAGCTCTCGCGGAGAAGATTGGCGTCTCCGTGCCAAAGCTGGATGTAGTCCTGGGATGCGGTTCCGTTCTGGAGTCCGACCGATTGGCAAACCACAAAGGCAACGGCTTCGGCTTCGGTCTCGCGGACTTGTTTGGTGGTTAGGGTGCGGCGGTCGCCACGATGCAACATTTCGTGAGCGATCTCATGCACAAGCGTCGAGAACTCCTCAGCTGGCTGCATCCCGGAAAGCAGCTTGATCTTGCCGCCATACGAGAGACCTTTTGCGGGAGCAATTCTTTCGGAGAAACTAATCTCGACGCTTTGCGCTTCAACGAACTTAAACAGCCGTTCGCGGTATCCGCTCACGTCGCCTTTGACTTCGGTCAGCGTGGGAAGGTCTTTCCCTTCGGTCTGGGTGACATCAAAAACGTAGACGGCCCGGAAACCGTACAGCGTCCGTTGACCCTCAGTCGTTGCGTCCTCACTCGCTTCGTCGGTCGCTACATCCTTCGTGCTTCGTCTTCCAACCATCGGGGCGAGAATGAAAATCCCTTTTTCTCCCCGTTTAACGAAGCGGCCAAGCGAGTTCCATGCCCGAAGTCCGGCAACGTTGGTAGCATCTGGCTTCTGACGTGCGATCAGCATGATGTTGCCGAAGCTGTAGGTGTGAAACTTCGCCATTGCTCCGAGGTATGCGGTGAGGACTTCACTGTGACCGGACTCCAATGCTGCAACGAGGAAATCCACGGCCTCTTTGGTGCGTGTGTTGACTTCTTCTAATTTCATGTTTTTTCCCTTTCTGCCGTCTCCGGCTTGTTTCTTCCTTCACTTGAGCGGCAGCGGGAAGAAACAAGGCGGAACGGTGAAAGGGACAGAACGGAGGCCGAAGGAGGGTGGCAGGGCGTGAGTGAAAGCGCGGTGAGTGCCAAACGGGGTTGGTGTTAGTTTGGCGCAAAACGGGCGCAGTCCGAAACGCCCGTCCGAGCCGCGGCCAAGCGGCATCCACCCGAAAGAGGCTGCCGTGAAAAAGAGACGCGGAGCCACCGTATTCGAGACATTGTTGGGCGATCGTCGATCTTAACAACAGGCAGTAATTCCTGATAATCCTCCGAAGTCGCTATAATTTGCAGTTCGTATGCCCATTACCCCCGAAGATCGGGCTAGGCAGAACATTGATAAGCTGCTTATCGACGCCGGTTGGGCCGTCCAAGACAAAAGAGCAGCCAATCTGTCGGCTGCGCGTGGAGTGGCGGTTCGGGAATTCCCTCTAAAATCGGGCCACGGCGAGGCTGACTACCTTCTCTTTGTCGATAGTGCCCCGCTGGGAGTCATCGAAGCTAAGCGGGAAGGCGCGACCCTGACCGGCGTAGAACTACAGACAACGAAATACAGTGAAGGCATACCGGACAACTTGCCAGCGCCCAGGCGTCCTCTGCCTTTCCAATATCAAAGTACTGGTGTGGAAACTCGTTTCACCAACCTTCTAGAGCCCGACGCCTGCAGCCGGTCTGTTTTCAGCTTCCACAGGGCGGAAACTCTTGATGCATGGTTCTCACGTGAGACCCAGCATCCTGGATCAACGGTCCGCGCCAGACTCCGCAACTTTCCCGCGCTGAATCCCGAAGGACTTCGCCCAGCTCAAGTCACTGCGATACGCAACTTGGAAATTTCCTTAGCGGAGGGCCGCCCACGCGCGCTCATCCAGATGGCTAGCGGTGGCGGGAAGACTTACACGGCCTGCAATTTCATCTATCGTTTGGTGAAGCACGCCGGGGCTCGTCGGGTACTCTTCCTGGTCGACCGCAGCAATTTGGGCCGGCAGACGCTGAAAGAATTCCAACAGTTCCGCACACCGGAAGAAAACCGCTTCTTTACCGAACTCTACAACGTTCAGCACATGCAATCGAACAAGCTGGACGATGTTTGCAAGGTTTGTATTACGACCATCCAGCGGCTGTATGCAATGCTGAAAGGTGAGGAACTCGATCCTGCCCTCGAAGAACAGTCTGGCTTCGAGAGTTCTTTGTTACAAAACGAGCCCGTCCCGGCTGGTTATAACCCGAAGCTACCCATCGAAACCTTCGACTTTATCGTCACCGACGAGTGCCACCGTTCTATCTACAATCTTTGGCGACAAGTTCTCGAATATTTCGACGCTTCGATCATCGGACTGACCGCAACGCCTTCGAAGCAAACGTTCGGCTTCTTCAATCAAAATCTGGTTATGGAGTACAACCACGAGAAAGCAGTTGCCGATGGTGTCAACGTAGGCTTCGATGTCTACCGAATCCGCACATTGGTCAGTGAACACGGCTCGACGATCAATGCTGGCTTTTACGTGGACAGGCGAGACCGCCAAACGCGCAAGGTGCGCTGGGAGAAGCTCGACGAAAGTCTCACCTACGACCCTAGCCAATTGGACCGGCTCGTCGTAACGCCGGATCAGATTCGCACCATCATCCAGACTTTCAAGACCCGTCTTTTCACTGAGATTTTTCCGGGCCGTACAGAAGTGCCGAAGACGCTGATCTTCGCCAAGGATGACAGCCACGCCGATGACATTGTGAAGATCTTGCGCGAGGAATTCGGGAAGGGCAATGATTTCGCGCAGAAAATCACATACAAGACTGGTACGGCCCGTGTGGTGACAAAAAAGAAGACGGAGGACGGCAAGGAAGTCGAGGAAGTCACGTGGGTCAACACTGGCATTAAGCCAGAAGACCTGCTTTCTTCTTTTCGGAATAGCTACAACCCGCGTATTGCCGTGACCGTGGACATGATTGCAACTGGAACCGACATTCGTCCCCTGGAAATCGTGTTCTTCATGCGGTCGGTCCGAAGCCGTGCGTTCTTTGAGCAGATGAAGGGTCGTGGCACCCGAGTGATTTCTGTCGACGATCTAAAAGCAGTCACCCCGGATGCTCAGTCGAAAACGCATTTCATCATCGTGGACGCGGTGGGTCTCTCCGAAGAGGAAATGTCGGATACGCAGCCTCTTGAGCGCAAACGTGCTGTCTCCTTTGAGAAGCTAATGGAGGCGGTCTCATTCGGGAATCGCGAGCCGGACGTGTTGAGTTCTCTAGCCTCGCGCCTGGCTCGACTAGATCGACAGTTAACGGACGAGGATCGGTCAGTGGTCCAGAAGATCGCCGGACAGACGCTCGCAACGATTGCGAGCGTCTTGGTCGAAGCGCTCGATCCCGACGCCCAGGTAGAGGCTGCCAGGAAGGCCACAGGCTCAGCGGAACCGACCCCACACGACGTCAGCCAAGCAGCTTCGAAGTTGCTTGCGGAAGCTGCCATGCCCATTGCGGCTAATCCCACGTTGCGCAATCAATTGGTGGAGATTCGGAAGTTCTACGAACAGACGATCGATACGGTCACCAAGGACGAATTGATCTCGGCTGGACTCGATCCCGTTGCGCGCGAGCGAGCGCAGAGTATTGTGAAGTCGTTTGAGGCATTTATCGAACAGAACAAAGACGAGATCACGGCGCTGCAAGTTCTCTACAGTCGTCCCTACAAACAGCGGCTCACTTTCAAGGAGGTGAAGGAGCTGGCCGATACCATTAAGCGTCCGCCCCGAGATTGGACGCCGGAACGACTTTGGCATGCCTACGAAGCGCTGGACCGATCAAAGGTGCGGGGTTCTGGTGGTCGTGTGCTCACCGACATCGTCTCTCTTGTCCGATTTGCGATTCATCAGCAGGACGAGTTGCATCCCTTTCAGGACGACGTACGGGCGCGGTTCGCGCGATGGGTATCACTGCAAGAAACCAATGGACACAAATTCACCGATGAGCAGCAACAGTGGCTGGAGGCTATTCGGGATCACATTGCTACAAGCCTCACCATCGAGCCGGAGGATTTTGATTTTGAGCCGTTCGTGCAGCGGGGCGGTTTGGGCAAGGCGTATCAGGTGTTCGGAAAGGACTTAGAGCCAATCTTAACGGAATTGAATGAGGTGTTGGTGCATTGAGCGAACCCGTGTTGCCTCCTGGCTGGGCGGTGGCTTCAATTGGCGACGTCCAGATCGATCTTAGCCAGACCGTCAATCCGGCAAAAGAACCAGATCGGCTCTTCGAGCTGTGGAGCGTTCCAAGCTTTGCTTCCAAACAACCCGAGATCGTCAAAGGATCAGCGATTGGTTCAAATAAGCAGTCGGTAGAAACCGGGACCGTTCTCCTCTCTGGGATAAATCCACGACTGAACCGAGTATGGGTAGTTGATCGCCGCACTTCCAACAAACTCATAGCATCGACGGAGTGGATACCGTTCTTTCCTATCGTGGGTCTGAATCCAAAATATCTCGCCTACTACCTTCACCAACACATAGTCCGCGATTTTCTCGCGGGGCGGGTCTCTGGCGTTGGGGGCTCGCTAATGAGGGTAAAAGCCAAGACCGTTGCGGACTTCCCATTTCCTGTCGCTCCAACGGCAGAGCAGGCACGCATCGTCGCTGAAATTGAGAAACAGTTTACGCGGTTGGATACGGCAGCGTGTGCGCTCAAGCGAGTGCAGGCCAACCTGAAACGTTACTGGGCCTCTGTGTTGAAATCCGCCTGCGAAGGGAGCCTTGTCCCGACCGAGGCGGATCTTGCCCGCAAAGAGGGTCGTAGCTACGAGTCGGGTGAGCAATTACTAGCCCGCATCCTCAAAGAGCGCCGCGCCAAATGGGAAGCCGACCAGTCGACTCGCACATTCTCTGCGGGCGCGGCGCCGAAGGACGACACTTGGAAGAGAAAGTACAAGGTCTTCCTCCCACCTGACATCGGCAACCTGCCCCAGCTGCCTGAAGGCTGGACTTGGGCGAGCGTTTCCCAAGTGGGTGAAGTTCAGCTTGGCAGGCAGCGTGCCCCTCAACATCATAGCGGGCCGTACATGCGGCCGTACCTACGTGTAGCCAACGTGTTGGAAAATCAGATTGACGTCTCTGATGTGCTGCAGATGAATTTTACGCCGAAAGAGTTCGAGACCTTTAGCCTTCGCTTCGGCGACATTTTGCTCAACGAGGGTCAGAGCTTGGAATTGGTTGGTCGCGCTGCTATGTACCGCGATGAGATACCGGGTGCATGTTTTCAGAAGACACTCTTGCGGTTTCGCCCAGCCACTGGAGTGAACGGCAAGTTTGCTCTGTTCGTATTCCTTGCCTACCTGCACCTGAAAGTCTTTCAGAAGATTTCGCGCTGGACCACCTCGATGGCGCATCTCACTGCGGAGCGGTTTTTGTTAATGCACTTTCCTTTGCCGCCACTCACAGAGCAAAATCGAATTGTAATTGAAGTTGAGAGACTCACATCTGTTTCTGCATCTGTCCAAAGGAGTTTGGCCGATCATTCGAGTCGTGTGGCCCGGTTGAGCCAATCCATCTTAAAGCGAGCCTTCAAAGGAGAGCTCGTCTCACAAGATCCCAGTGACGAGGCCGCATCAGTGCTGTTGGAGCGTATTCGCATAGAGCGATCTGTGTCAAAGCCCGTCAAAAAGATGCCGACGACAAAAAAACTGCAAGGCGTCATGGAGGTCGTATGAAGGACTCACCAACGACAAAGACCGGCTATGTCAACCGAAACGGCCAGGTAACGATTCGCAACACTGACCTACCTGGCAATGACAATTTTCAATACACGTACCAGCTGGCATGTTCGCGATGCGGGCACAACTACGGCTCGAACGGTTCCGATATCTTCGAACGCAAGTGTCCGAAGGCCCAGTGCCAGGGGGGAAGAGCCGGGTTGCCACTTGCGGCGGAATTGATATGACATCGAACGGAATCGTCCAAAAGCTTTGGAACTACTGCAATGTTTTGCGGGACGACGGCCTCTCCTATGGAGACTACGTCGAACAGTTGACGTTCCTGCTTTTTCTAAAAATGGCCGACGAGCAGACTAAACCACCTTTCAACAAGCCATCCACGATTCCGAAGGGTTACGACTGGACCAGCCTAATGGACGTGGACGGAGACGCTTTAGAGACTCACTATCGTCATCTGCTGGAAACGCTCGGCAAGAGCAAAGGCATGCTGGGTGTGATCTTCCGCAAAGCCCAGAACAAGATCCAGGACCCGGCCAAGCTCAGTCGTCTCATTTCTGACTTGATTGATAAGGAACAGTGGACCTCGCTCGAAGCGGATGTGAAGGGCGATGCCTACGAAGGTTTACTCGAAAAGAACGCCGCAGATGTGAAGGGTGGCGCGGGACAGTATTTCACGCCCCGTCCCCTGATTCAGGCCATCGTAGATGTGATGCGTCCGATTCCCGGTCAAACGATTCACGATCCCGCATGTGGCACGGGAGGCTTTCTGTTGGTCGCTCATGACTACTTGAGTCAGCACCACAGTCTGGATCGTGATCAGAAGAGGCGGCTCAAGTTTCAGACGCTATCGGGAAATGAACTCGTGGACAGCGTGGCCCGTTTATGCGTGATGAACCTGTATCTGCACGGCATCGGCGGCGACAATTGTCCGATAGAAGGTGGTGTGGACAGCCTGGCGCAAAAGCCCTCAATCGCCTACGAGATGGTTCTGACGAATCCTCCCTTTGGGAAAAAGTCTAGTATCACGGTGATCAACGAAGAGGGCGACGAGGCCAAGGAGTCGCTCACCTATGTTCGGGACGATTTTTGGGCTACGACCAGTAACAAGCAGCTCAACTTCCTCCAGCACGTGAAGTCCTGTCTCAAGATTCATGGCCGGGCCGCGGTTGTCGTCCCAGACAACGTACTATTCGAGGGAGGTGCCGGGGAAACTGTCCGACGTGAGCTACTGAAGCAGTGTGATGTCCACACATTGCTACGTTTGCCGACTGGCATTTTTTACGCCCAGGGCGTGAAAGCCAACGTCCTGTTCTTTGACCGTAAGCCTGCCAGCGAGGCCCCTTGGACAAAGACGTTGTGGATTTACGACTTCCGAACAAATCATCACTTTACGTTGAAGGCGAGCTCCCTTAAACGAGCGGACCTGGGCGATTTCGTCGCACGCTACAACCCGGAGAACCGCCACGAGCGCAAGGAGACAGACCGATTCAAGTCCTTTGGATACGAAGATTTGCTGAAACGCGACAAGGTAAGCCTGGACATCTTCTGGCTGAAGGATGAGAGCCTGGAAGACTCCGCCAATCTGCCCGATCCCGATGTAATCGCCGTTGAGATTGCCGATGATTTGCAGGCTGCGCTGGACCAGTTTGCATTAATTGCGGCAGACCTTAAGAAGTGAAAGAGATGCTATGTTCTTTTGAGGCTCCATACCCGGCATGGTTAGTCGGGAATCGTCAAGGCTGGGACCAGAGACAATGTTGATCGTGGTTGAGGGATGTGTCGGAGCCGGTAAATCGACAGTTGCCAAGGGCCTCGCAGGCTTCCGTGAGAGCGCGTTGCTGCTAGAGGATTTCGAGAGCAACCCCTTTCTTCGCGCCTTTTACGACGATCCAGTCGGCAATGCCACCGAGACTGAATTCGCTTTTCTTTTGTTGCATTTTCATCAGCTCAAGAGTCAAGCTGGGCCCGCTTCAAACTCGGAAGTTGTCGCTGACTTCCACCTTGGTAAGGACCTCCTCTACGCAGACTTGAATCTCAAGGACAGTCGCCTGAGTCGCTTGTTTACCGAGTTGTACGACGTTTGTGTAGAAAAGACTCCTCGTCCCGGTCTGATGATTTTCTTGTCAGCAACCACAGATCTTATAGTTCAACGGATACAAGCGAGAAAACGTGATTTCGAGTTGGAAATCGATCCGGCATACTACGGCTTAGTCAACGCAGCATATGAAGAATACTTTACGCGGTACCCAGGGAAGAAGCTCCGAATACCAATGGACGAGTGGGACTTCGTCAAGGATCCGCAGCTGTATGAGCGCCTCGCATCGCTGGTAGATGGAGAACTCCACAGAAAGTGACCAAAGCCAACACAAAGCGCCCGAGGACCGGCTCTCTATTCAATGATAGCGATCCCATGCCCACGGCCCTGCCGAATGGCGACTATTTTCGGATCCGAGATTTTGAATACGTTCAGCCTCTTTACGATCTCGCTTTCCTTCTGGAAGTGGACGCCCTTGCGAAAGGTACGGAGATTCCCAAATACAGAACGTTTTCCCTTTGGCGAGCGGGCTACAGTCTCGATGGCTACGGGACAACCATTGATCGTTGGCTTGACGGGACAGGTCGAGATGAAGACCTCGATTATGTCCCATCGTCGAGAATTCGGCAGTACTTGACCAATATCGGTCGGAGCGGCACGATTCCGGAACTTCGTGTGTATCGTAGCGAACGCTTTGATCGGTGTTTGCGTCTCCGCTCAGTTCGTGGTTTGGGTCCTACCAAAATAGCTTCGACGGTTTCGCTGCGTTCTTTGTCCGAGGACTGGTTCCGCCAGGACACAACGAACCTAGCCTCCAACCGTGATCGCATTACTGAGTTGTACAAAGGCAGCAATGTCGGACCGTGGCAAACAGCGCACATCGTTCCGCCTCTGTTGCGTTTTCTGCACACAGCGCAAGAATTCCATGAAGGAAATCTTTCTTGGGAGCTATCTGGAATCACGGACCCGTTTGAGCCGGTAACGGCCCCCTTGAGTGTTGCCGTGAATACAGCCTGGGACTCGGTTGCAGCCGCAATCGGCAAGGCGCTCAAACGAGAAAGGCACTTTCGTCGCGACTCACAGCAGAGCAACGACGGCATTCGGATCAAACATCAAATGGGGTGGAGCTTTTTGCTAAAGTCGAGCGCTGAATTTGGCGCATATAAGGGTATTTCAGAATTGGCAGAGTCTTTGGACCCGCTAGCGTCCGGTTTTCACAGCGACGTTGTATCAGATCTTCATCTCCACACGGCGTGGTCTGACGGAAGCGCTTCCGTCAACACCATGGCCGTTGCCATTGTTGCAAGTGGGCTGAAGCACTTCGCAGTGACGGATCACAGTCGAACAGCTAAGCTGCAGGGTGGCCTTACACCACTTCTGTGGCTGCGACAGGCGAATGCACTGACTCTGGCTGCGCCGGTTTGCCCGGTACTGCACGGCATAGAGGTGGACATACTAAAAGACGGCACTCTAGATCTTCCGATCTCTCTGCTCGCGGCTGCGGACCTTGTCGTTGCTTCCGTGCATTCCAATTGGACGGACGACATTGGCGCAAATACTGACCGGCTCGTGCGAGCGATTGAATCTGGGTGCATCGACATACTCGCCCATCCAACGTCGGCTATTGTCGGTAAGCCCGGGGTGCCGGATTATCTGCGGGTCCCAGCGCGCGTGAATTGGGAAGAAGTCTTTGAAAAGTGTTCTTCTTGGCGCGTTGCCCTCGAAATGAATTGCTTCCCGTCGAGGTTGGACTTGCCGTTGCATCTGCTTCGAAAAGCCATTGATGCCGGCTGTGCAATTTCCATTGGTTCAGATGCACATGCTCGTTCTCATCTCCTCAATCTTAGATTTGGCGCTGCCGCGCTGCAGCAACTCGACCCGCCAGTTGTTCTGAACCGACTGCAGTACGATCAGCTCAAGCAATGGATCGCTGAAAGCAGATCGCGACGGAGGAGCCTCACGAAGAGCACGTCGATCTTTGTACAAGGGGAACTTCAGTTCGAGACTGTCCTGGACTCACAAAAAAGGTTATTGACGGCGCGTATACAGCCACCGCAGAACATTCCCGCCGGATCAAGAGTCATTGGAATCGATTTGACCGCAGGGGACAAGGCAACGGGAGTCGCCGTTCTGAATGGCTGTTCAGTGGAGACATGTTCGCTGTTTTCTGACGAGGAGATCCTGGCATATGTCAGGAAGCACAAACCCAAGATTGTCAGCATTGACTCTCCGCTAGGGCTGCCGGGCGGTGGCGAATCAATCGATCCCAAGGCGGGGATTATGCGTGTGGCAGAACATGACCTCGCGAGCGTGGGGATTCCTGCGTACCCGTCTCTTATTGACTCAATGGAGAACCTTACGCTGCGAGGGATTCGTCTCCGTAAAGCTATCGAATCGTTCCGGCGCGCTCCGCGTGTTATTGAGTCGTACCCTGGGGCCGCTCAAGACATTCTCTGCATTCCACGTAAGCAAAAGAGTCTGGGTCTGTTACGCGAGGGTTTACGTCGCTTGGGATTAAATGGGAATGGATTGGAAACGCGTTCCCACGATGAGATGGATGCTATCACCTCAGCCATCGTCGGGCGATATTTCGAAGTGGGACTGTTTGAGCCCATGGGTATTCCAAGCGAAGCACAGCTCATCGTCCCGAAAGTCCCGCCCATGGTGTTCGAAAGTAACCCAGTAATCTGTTTGGCGGGCAAGACCGGTGCCGGAAAGTCCGTTGTCGCCCGTTATCTGAGCGTTTTCTATGGGTTCGCGTGGGTACGTACCCGCAACGTCATTCGTGATCTTTTGATTGAGGATATTGCTGCACCTTCTGGAAAACGACTTTTCGATGGACAAGTCGATCCACAAAATATTTCAGAAGGCGACCTACGCGCATTTGGTGCGATGGTTCTAGATGTTTACAAGCAGGTCCCGCTTCGCAGGAGACTCACTCGTACCATCAAGCAAGTGGATTCACCTATTGTTGTGGACTCGATTCGCGATGTCGTTGATGTAGATTGCGATTCTCTGGGTAAGCGACCAGTCGTCACCTGGTTTGTGGACTGCAATGATTCCATCATCCAGCACCGGCTAGTCACTAGAAGCAAAAGCGGCGATAAGAAGATCAAGACCGGAAGCCCGGTGGATCACACCGCTCTATCCATACGCCAGGAGGCTGACAGCACTGTCCCGAACAACGATTCGCTTGAGGACCTAAGGTGGCGGGTGGATGACACGCTATTCAGGGCCTTAAGCCTTTGCCGCTGACTTCGTGTACTGCCGTCTGCTCTGCTTCCTATCGAGCATGTATTTAATCGCCGGAATCTTGACGTCAATCTTGGCGTCGGCCTGCTCTTTAATACTCTGTTCACTGAACTCAGCGACGTCGAACTGCTTAAGCCGAGTCAGCTTGGACAGGCCCTTGACGGCTCTCAATCTTGCTACATCGTCCATCTTTAGCCCCACAGACTGACTGTTGTCTCTTACGAGCTTCTGGAACTCGTTCTTCCCGAGGCTCTTAACCCTCGTTCCAATGTCACCAAACTCTCCTATCCCCGAGACGAGACTCTGAAACTCTCCATAGGTGTAGAGGCTCAACTGATCTTCAAGCCAAGCGTCAGAGGCCGCATATTGACGAATAAGTTCGCCAGCAGTTCTTGTCTGCTCGGTGGATTCCTGCGGTTCGAAGAACACATGAATCGAATCGCACTTTTCCCGTAGTATCGGCGGGCCCATGCACAAAAGAAAGTCGAAGCGTCCGGCTCGTTTGATAGCATCGTCGAAGTTAGCCTGGAAGTTTGTTGCCATCAGAAAGGTTAGTTGGCCACGGTCATGGAGTTTAGCCAACTTCGGCAGCATGTACGTCGTCAAAAACTTGCCTTCCGTGTCGGGAGGAGCATCCGCGTCGCGTTTCTGGACGAGAGCGTCCATCTCGTCAAACAAGACGACGACCCCGCACATATCCATCACATCTTCAAAAATTGCCTCTGCCTGTGTGTAAATATCCTGGAATCCACCTCGCAAAAAATGAGAGGGATCTATCTCGACCAGCGGCCAATCGAGTTCCTTTGCCAGTGCCTTTGCGACCTCCGTCTTTGAAGTACCAGGCGGACCGAAGAGTAGTGCTGAAAGTGGAGCATTTTTTACCGGTCTCGTGCGGAGTCGCTCTGCTCGTTTTCCTTTGAAGGATTGAAATGTCTTAACTATTGTTGCGCCGAGAGTCTTTTTCAAGCTCGTATGCTTGCGATCTAACAACAAGTCGATGTCAAGGATCTGTTTGACTGTCTTCCATTTGGGCAGTGGCGTTCTGCCCGCATACGCTTCCAGAAGTCGTTGCTGGATATGCCTTGAAAGGACATCGACCAATTCGCGGAGGAACATGTGAACAACGGCCGTGGCCCATGATTCAGGTTGGCCGTGGCGCAGCGTCTCAAGGTTACCGCCGGAATTCCATCCTTTGTACTCAACGGTACCTTTCGACGTTTTCTCAGAACACTGCAAGCGATTGGAGTCACACCACACAACCGCTTGTTCGAGTCCAGCAATAACGGTTTCTTCTACCAGGAAGCGGCTCTGCTTGCCTGCGAATTCGACGAGAACTGCTTCAAGCAGTTCGAAGGTAAAGCAGAAGTTGGAGCCTGCATCTTGATAATGGAACAGTGGAAAATATTTTGGCCAAATACCACCCTTCTGCTCAGTAAATAAGTCGATAACACCGCTCTCAAGCTCGACCGTCGAAGGCAACATCGCGTCGTGCTTCTTCGTCGTGCCAAGTTTCAGTTCCTTGCTGACTGTCCGCAAGCGCGCACAAAGACATGCAGACATCGCCATGGCGACTGGATCCATCATCGCAGCGTGGTTTGATACAACTAGAGAACGCTGTCGGCCAAACTCATCAGCGGCGAAGCTGCATAGTTGCGTCCAATCATTCTTGTGCAAGGGAATCTGAGCTCGGGCAATTCCATCGACAAACCAGTAGAGGACCGCTGCAGCAGGTGGGTAGTTATTGATCCCGAAACGATCCATGTCCGAGCTCATTTCTAGAGCAATGTCTTTGAGAGACTTACCCTTTAAACTGCGGATTTGTCTTCGAAGACCATCGCGTAGAAGATTGCGGTTGAGCTTGCCGAGTTCGGCTGCAATCTGCCTTTCCAGTTTGTCGCGGTCCAAGCCGTTCCGAACAAAGGAATCAAGATCGTGCTGTAGGTTTTGAGGAAATAGTTCGAATAGAAACTTGCTAAAAGGATCCTTGTGCTTACCCAGCTTTCGCGCGAGAGATTCGAAGTTCACGAACTGCAGGCGGGGTTCCCATTTCTTGACCTTGCGTGAGGCAGTTGTTCGGGGCATTCCTGCCTCAACTAAGAATCCGAATAGCCGGATCACCAATGTGGTTGTGAAAGCGTTATCCTCGGGTAGGCCGGAACTCATCCACGGAGCATTAACCAGTTTGTCGAATGTATCGGATACAACCTTGGGTAGCTGGCGAATACTGTCGCCGTAAAAATCCTGGAGCTTTTCGCAAAGAGCGAGCGCCATTAGGCACGAACAAGTAGTTGTAATATTCACATCATTCGAAATTGACTCCGAATTAGGTTTGCGGCGAAATCCGTGTGCGTATTCGTCGTGCTTAAACGGCTTGAGATCAGATACTAAGGAGTTTAAGAAGACTTCGGCGCGGCTCCGCAGCTGCCGTAGGCGTTTTAGTGGGATTTCAGGCATGACTCAATTCAGCATTCGGGACCCGAGTAGGAATCGTTACGGCGTCGAAAGTGCCGAAACCGGTTCCTGCGAACTCAATTGGAACTCCGGTCGCAAGTTCAAGGTGGTTTAGAAACTCTTGAGCCTTCAGTGTGAGGTCCGTAAAAGTTGTCACCCCGGTGTTCGCATATTCGATCCTGTCCATGCCCATAATGGCAAGGGCGGTGGGGCGATTGTAGCCACACGCCACCCTGACCAATTCGATGTCGAAGCGTGCAACTCGCCGTAGACGTTTCGTGACTGAGGTGTATTCCGGAACAACATTGGGTGCACCAGAAGTCTCGGCGATTTCGTCCCATGAGATTTCTTGCGCAAATGGTCCGCTTGGCCCACCCACTCTGATTGGGAAAGTTCGAAGTACCATAACGATGTAATCAATGAGCCTCGGGGAGAGGCCCACCTCCATCGCGAAGCCTGCCGCGGTGGTATCTCGTGAAGTGACAAACGGATAATCGGGTCCGTGCAGGAGCGACAAGGCAAACCCTTGCGTGCCTTCGACAATAATGTCCCGGCCATGATCGAGGGCGCTATGGAGCAGCGGCGCCACTGTCTCCACCCGGCAACGGTCCATCAGCGCACTGGAGCCTCTAGCAAGTGACACATCCGTTCGTCGAGACATTCTCCGCACTGATGCCGCTCCAGTTCCGGAGCACGTGCTGGCGATCGCCTTGAGTTCACGGCGTTCAGCTTCACGATCTTGCTCGGTAACGATTACTGCACGCGGATCGACGATGATCCTCTGACGGTCAATTTTGAGCAAGTCCAGTTCATGAAGGAGTACTTCTTCATCGATGGCGCAGCCGGCGGCGATACAGAAAGTTGCTTTGGGTGGGTCTATACAACAAGGGACTTGGCGGAGAATGACATTTTCACCATCGATCGTTACAGTGTGGCCCGAATTTGGTCCGCCACACCGGACGAGCCATGGGGAGTTTGAGCGGTCGGCCAGGAGGGCGACAACCTTGCCTTTCCCTTCAGATCCGTATTGTCCACCGACGACAATTGTTGCTGGCATTATGGGGCCTCAATAGTTTCAGTTGTTGATTCGGTCGTCAAGCTCTTCACGATTCTCGCAAAGATTCACCGAGTCTTCAATTCCGCAGTGATATTCATCCCGAGACATTTCGCAGTCTTCCCGTGTGGTGCCCGGACACCACCCGCGGACGGACACGCTATGCTGCAAGATGGCTACAGGCGCTGGTCGCTGGGCGAGGCCTTCCGACGTTGGAGGAAAACAGTCGGGCGGCAAACGCACTGGTCTTAGCCTTGGGTGAACGTGCTCCGAAACCAAAGAACTGGACTGTGTGCCACATTTGGGGCTACGACGACGACAAGTTTGGGGCGCAAAGCAATATCGTCAAGGATCCGCGCTACTATTGGTGCATTGGCAATATGGTTTGGCTGCCAACGCCGCTCAAGCGGCTTCACGGACGGCGTTTCGAAGATCAAGCGGATGATGCGCAAATGTGCCTTCCATATGTACGATCAGGTTTGTGAAGATCCAGACGCGGCGGTAGAGGCAGAACTCATCAAAAAAGGTGTCGTGCCGGACGAATAGCCGGATACTTGGCCCAGTGCTGGTAGAAGAGTTCTGCTTTCTGGCACTGCGCCGTTTTCGGCATGTGTCGTGGCGGCTATCGGAAAAACGTGAATTTAGACGCCTGCTGGAAGACACGGCTCTGGTCCATTGTCCGCGCGAGCAGGTGAGGGGAGGTTCTACACTTTTTGGGGAGTGGAAGGTTGATTACAGATATAGTTGCATATTCGCTATTTGTTCGCCTATACTGAGCGGTCTAGAGCTGACCGGTTTCGTTTTAGGGGAGACTCGCCTGTAGCAGGAGATGGAACCACGGTTACATTCGAAGGAAACCCTTTGTTTTCAGGAATTAACGGAGTTTTGTGAGACACTGTTTCTTTGGCAGTGATATTTAGTTTCAAATTAGGAAGCCATATCCTTGTTCTTGCCAGAACAGCTAGTGTCATCGGAAGCCTTGCTCGAAGCGGCTGTGAACCGTCTAGGCTTCACAGAAGGAGAACTGTTTAAGGCGGATAGTGAGGTCAACGATAACAGTCGAGAACAGTGGTTGGACAAGGGGGACTGGCTGGCTCTCGCGAAATCGGTCGGAGCTGAGCGGGTCTTTTTCGTAGAACAGAATCCAGTGGTTGTCTTTGCGAGATTGGATGACGCAAGCGAAGATGAGGTTAGGGCATTTTACAACCGCATCTGGTGTATGGCACGCCCGCAGCTTCTTTTCTTAGCCCGTCCCGGCGAGTTGGCTATCTACGATCTAGGAAAGGCTCCCATTAGGCCTGGAGAAAAGGCAGAGGACAAGGGGCGTCTTCTTAGCGAGAAGATAAGAGTGGCGGGCGATGTTCAGGCAAAGCTGGCTCAATTTCGCCGTGAAGAGATAGAGTCGGGACGTTTATGGGAGGATTTGCGATTTGGGCGATCGACCGACCGGGCAGACCGAGCTCTCATTCGGGACCTCAGGGTAGTGCGAAAAGCGCTCCTTTCCAAGGGACTGAAGGCTAGGTACGCACACTCGCTAATCGGACGATCAATCTTCATCCGCTACTTGGAAGATCGAGAAGTTCTAGTCCCAGAATATTTTCACGACGTAGCTACAAAGCGCAAGTCATGGAGCAAGATTCTCACGGGGCCAGGGCAACGCCCGTTTGCCGAGTCGGACTTGGCAAATCTCTGCTTCCCACGCGTTCTGGAGGACAGGGATTTCACGTATGCTCTGTTTGATCGTCTTGCTAGGGATTTCAACGGTGACATATTTCCTGTCGACGAAGATGAACGAGAGAAGGTCGGATCGGAACACCTGGCATTGTTGAGAGGTTTGCTCTTGGGTGAAACCTCGGAGCAGCGGCAGTTGTTTTTCTTCGCATACAGGTTTGACGTAATACCCATTGAGCTCATCAGCAGCATCTATGAAGAGTTTTACAATGAGGAAAAAGGGAAAGACAAGAACCACGGCTCACATTACACACCGAGCACGTTGGTAGAATTCATCCTCTCGCGCACTCTCACACCAGAAGTACTGGAACGTTCACCTCGTGTCACGGATTTCGCCTGTGGTTCTGGAATTTTCTTGGTCGAGTCTTTCCGGCGCATCGTTCGACATCAAGTTCGCAGGCAGAACGGAAAAAGACTTTCGCGCCCACAGCTTCGGAAGATTCTTCGGGACCAGATAGCTGGGATTGACATAAACGAAGAGGCAGTGAGGGTAGCTGCGTTCAGCTTGTATCTTGCCTTCTTGCATTACCAGGAGCCGCGCGAGATCAACGAACAGCGACGACTGCCCAATCTCAAGTGGTCGAAGCGGGCAGAGTCAGACGGTGACCAACACTTCGACATTCTTCTGCACGAAAATGCTTTTTGCGTGGTGGGAGAAAAGACTGATCCCGCTGTCGCCCGGCGGTTTGGAGCACAAAGCGCAGACGTAGTGGTGGGTAATCCGCCTTGGGGTAGTCCCAAGAATGATGACCAACTCGGTCGCAGTGCTCTCAGGCGCACGATTGAATGGTCTGAAGAGAAACGCGGCCGTACGATCGGCGACAAGGAATGGTCGCAAGCATTTATCCATTTAGCCCTCGAATTAGTCAGAAATAATGGAGTTGTTGGGCTACTTGTTTCTTCCGGTGTTTTGTTTAAACACCACCAGAAGAGCCAAGAGTTTCGTCGCATTTGGCTATCAAATGCTCGCTTAGAGCATGTCGTCAATTTTGCGCAAGTTCGGCACCTGTTTTTCCGGGGTGAGGCGAGAAAGACAGAAGCGATCGCGCCGTTTGTAGCCACAATATTTAAGAAGGAGGTTCCGGGACCAGATAATCGGTTCGCATATTGGTCGGCGAAGCGAACAGCGTTTGTGGAGACCAGTCAGGCTGTTGTGCTGAGCCGCGGGGATATGCACTGGCTTCAGCAGGCGGACTGCGTTAACGATGAGCGACTCTGGAAGATTTATTGGTGGGGTAGTCATCGAGATGAGGCACTAGTCAGAAGTGTTGAACGTTTTCCAAGACTTATCGATTTGCCCGATAAAATACCTGGCGCGAGAGTGACTGCTAATATTGGATTTGTCGAGGGCAAGACAGGCCAGAAACGGAGTGGATGGCTAAGAGAGTTCAAGGAACTACCCGTCGAGTGGTTAGAGAGGTACACCGCGCTGCCCCTGAGTTGTCTCTGCAAGACTCCCGGATATGTTCGAAGAAGGGGCACAAGAGAAGCCTATGAAGGCCATCGTCTTCTCGTCAGAAGAGGAATACCGGGAACTGGAAGGATAACCGCACGTCTCGAAACTCGTAGGCTGAGCTTCAGGCATTCAATTTTTGCGATACGTCTAATTGGATTCGAGTCTTGGCAGGAAAAAACGATTCTGGGCATATTTTGGTCCTCGCTGGCACGATACTATCTTTTCCTGACAACCGGTTCTTGGGGTATGTGGCACGACGAATTGAACATGGAAATTGCCCAGGGTCTGCCAATAGCGCTTCCTGGTCACCCATCAGTGAGGGCCAGACTCGTCAATATTGTTGACCGGCTTCAGGGCAGCTCTGTTGCATCGGACAAGCTTGTTCTTAGAAGTCTGACCGCTGAGCAAGAGATCCTCCAGCTGGAACGTGAATTGGATGACGTCATTTTCGACCTTTACGATCTGAATACAGCGGAGCGAGATTTGATCCGGGACATGTGTGATGTCGGGATGGACTTTCTCTACAACGGCAAGTCGAGCTCAGCGGTCAAACCAGTTTTGGTTCCGGCGAAGACTTATGGCGTCGAAGCGGATGTGTTGGACTCTCAATCGGGTATGGGTGCTTACCTCAAAACATTTCTGCAAATATGGAACCAAGAATTGGATGCAGACACCGAACTGTCTTGGCACTTGTTGTCGCCAGATATTCAGGCGCCTCTTGTAGCTGTACTTTTTTCCGCACAGGCAAAAATTGAGCCGGTTGTGCCGTCAGACGCGAATAACAACTGGGCCAAAGTTCTCACAATTCTAGACAAGAGCTCTCTTCAAACTGCCGGGAGTCGCCAAATATATACGGACAGCTTTGTTCGGCTAGTAAATGAGGAGGACGAGATTCTTTTGATTAAGCGAAACGAGGTGCGCTTCTGGACTCCGAGCGCGGCTCGCGAAGATGCCGAAGCCACGCAACTTCAGGCTATGCGCCTGCAGGAGGCGGCGGCATTGTGAAGTTTGGTGGCAGAAAGAGCTTACTCTCGAACGCATTATGGGCTAGACACGAGGCCCATTATTTCAAGGCCTTTTCGCGAGCGCTCGAATTGCTTCTTGAAATGTCATCGCTGCCGCTAGAAGAGGTCGCGTTGAATCGGGAACTCTACTTTTGTTTGCTCAAGGCCAATCGCGAGCTGGACCCCGAGGGCGCATACCCGCCTCCCATGGCAGAGTGCTGCAACCAACCGGATCCCGACGACGAAGTCCGTGCGGGAAGAGAGAGTAAGCGTCCAGATTTCAACTGGGGATTCACCGATCCTCATGAGAGTGACTTTCGGACAAGCGCGAAACAGTTCATCGTCGAGTGCAAACGACTTGGTGTCGCTCCGCGCGCTGACTGGATTCTGAACCAAAACTATGTGGAGCATGGGGTCGTGCGCTTCATCGATCCTAATTGGAGCTATGCGAAACGATTCCCTTCGGCGGTGATGATTGGCTATTGTCAAAGCATGGAGTGGGATGACATTTTGAAGGAAGTTAACCAGGCCGGAAAGCGTCGGAACCTCCCGCCCATCGTGCTGTCGATCGATGGATGGCGGATCGCCGCAGTGAGTAAATTGCAGCATTCGCTTGTGCGTGCATTTCCGATGTCCCCTTTCCGTCTCGACCACCTCTGGTTGGATATCAGGGGAAAGGATGGATCTGGCGTCACGAGCTCCCAACGACGCCAGACTAACGACAAAAGGAAGCCCGCAGGCAAAAGAAGGAGCCGCAATCAGTAGGTCGAACCCTTTCAGATATCCAGTTCCAGGTTTGGATCTATCGTTGTGTTAGTCGCGCCGACTCCAATCATGGCAGCTGCGATTTCATTCGGCATCGATCCGCTTAGCACCGATGTTGTTGAAATTCTCGCCTTTCAGATCCTTATCCCAATTCCTTGGGCGATGGATGAAGCTTGATTGATTTCCAGAGCGGAGGTCTTCGAGACCTCTGCTCCCAATTGGGGCACGAGTTTTGCGAAGTCGTCAGTGAAGAGCGTAGCCTCGTGGCTGGCGCGGGAGATTGACACGTAGGCGAAACGGGCGTTGAGCAGGTCCGGGTGGACGCTGGTATCGGCGTGAACGAGGACGCGTTGGGCGGTAAGGCCCTGGGAGCTGTGACTAGTAACGGCGTAGCCGTGGTCGAGATGACGATGCTCGTTGGGATTGAATTCGATCTGGCGGTTGTTGTCGAGGCGGACCGACAAGCGACTATAAGGGTGGATCGCCTCGATCGCAGCCATATCACGATTGGCAACCCCGAGTGATTTGCCCGGCGCGGTGAACTGAATACGGTCGCCTACGGAAAACTCGCGCTGGATCTCTTGGTAGACGCTGACGCCGGCGAGTCGGCGGGGATCGTAGGTCGCAAGCTCTCCGTTTGCTTTTTCGACGGTGAGTTGGTTTGCGGTTGGGTTGATCGCGACAACCGATGCGTAGGCAGCGGCTTCGATTCCGATGGCTTTGCTGCCACGTGTGTAGCGAACTACGTCGTTGATCTCGTAATGGCTCGCCCACGATCGTTCAGCTCCGGTCATATCCTGACGCTGAACTAGTACGCGAAAAATATAATCTTCCGGCGCAAGTCTTCTATTCGCCTTCAACTCTTGCCGAATAGCAACGTTCAGCTCGCGGCGGGAAGCGTTGTCCGGCGAGACGATGAGCGTGTTATCGGGTGATTCGATGTAACTTTTGGCGATGGCACGGGTCCGCTCTTGTGCGTTGGGAATTTCCTTCACACGGCCCTGCTGTTGGAGTGCGTCAAGCGCAGCGGAGACCTGGCCCGTAGCCAGCAGTTCGACAGCAGATTTCAGACCCGGCTCCTTCTGGCGAACGATCTCATCGAGTCTCGCCGTGCGCATTCCCGCTTCCTGCAGTTGCTCGAAAGGGCGGCCCGCTTCAACGCCCTGGTGCTGGCGGGAATCGCCGATCAGAAGGACACGGTCATAGGGACCAATCCGCGAAAGAAACTCCCGCATCTGGTTCGTACTGGCGAGGCTCGATTCATCGACAAGGTAGAAATGCTTTCGCTCTCCTCCGTCCGGATCTATGGCGCGGGCGACGAAGCCTTGCAAGGTTCGGGCTTCAATTCCGGCCTCATTCAGTTGTCGCGCGGCGCGGGAGGTCGGGGCGAAGCCCTCAACCTGATAGCCCCGGTTTTCCGCGGCACTGCGGATGGCTGTCAGGGTCGTCGTCTTGCCGGAGCCGGCAAACCCTTGGATACCTTGAATCCGGTCCGGCGAGCTGAGCACGTCCTCCACGACGGTCTTTTGGGCTGGGTTGAGGTGCCGGTGCTGATCGGCAAAGGCTATGGCCTGCGGCCGCGGAAGAACCGGCTCGATATCGTTCTGTCCCTCACGGACCCTACGGATAATTTCATGTTCGGCTTCGATGGTTTTGGCGGTGGTGAACTGGCGGCCTGGAACGCTCTGAGGGCGCTCGACGATTTGAAATTCCCCAGATGCCAAGCGAGCGTCGAGATTGGAGCGGACCTGGGCATGAGTGATCTCGCCCATCCCTCGACGGAGTCCGTCGCGGATCAGAGCACGCTCATCCACAACCGCCTCGCGCTCAAAGTTTTTATCACGGGCAAAGGTGAGAGATTCTAGAACCCGGTCCCACGAATTGACAGGCTTCTTCTGATGTTGAGACCGTTCACGGGCGGCGCGTACAACGGCGTCCGCTTGGTGCCCAAAGTCCTGCGCCATCTTCCGGTGCGCAGCCATCACTTCGTGCGGCGAATGAATTTCTTTGCGGTCACGAGTAGAGTGCGCAGCGATCTCGGCAGCTTCCTTCCCCGAGCGGCCCGTGCGTTCGAGGTATTCACGAATTTGCTGGCTTCGGGGGCTTGATGCGTCGAGATATTCCTGTGTGTATCCCTTGATCTCCGGAGCACCGCTCCGCCCTGTGGTAATTTCGTAACCAAATTGTCGGAGGCGGTAAGTCAACTCGGATTGATAGATCGCCGTAGCAAATTGCTGGGAGGCGAAGAGGCTCTGCGGCTGGATTGCGCGCGGCTGGCCATTGTCGCGCTCCGTGATATTGAAAACGACCGCGTGAGTATGCAGTTGTGGCGCGACATACCCATCGACCGGACGGGCTGTGTCGTGCTCAAACTTGGCGGCGATAAATTTGCTAGTGGTCTCGGGCGGATGATTGCCGCCGATCCGGGCTTGCGTGTAGTGTTCGAGCTGGTCGAGGGCAACACGGACGCTCTCCCGGTGGGCTTCACGGACACGCTCATCGCCGCCGACAAGGGCGGTTAGCGAGACGGATTTGGGCGCGGAAAATGTTGCATCCCAACCGGCACGGTGTTCCATCGTCTTGATGGTCTTGCCGTCGGCATCCTGATATTCATAGGACGCTCGTTGTCGCACGAGCTGCTCGCCGGTCTGTGGATGCTCGCCCTGGCTGAGTTTCGCAAAGTCCTCGGCGGAAACGGTCCCGGCAAGGCCGAACTGCTCGACCAGTCGCCCTTGCCATTCGCCCGCGATGACGCCCCGTTGCGACCAATAGTTCTGTTCCTTCGCGGTGAACTCCGCCTCGTGGTAGGTCTGCGCCTGGCCGGCGGAGAGCGGTTTTGAAATCGTCAGCATGGCAATTACTACCCCCGAAGATTGAGGCTCTGTTGGGCGTTGACGTTCCGCTCAGAGTCGCTCTCCTGTGGCACGATCTCCGTCGCTGTCCGCGGAGATTTTCGCGGCGGTGTGGGGAGATTTGCGTCCGGCTTCAGCTCATGCGGACGGAACTGCGGCTTAGGCGCTCCTATGTTTTTTGGATCGTAGGGGAGCTTGTCTTCGGGCGTATCGCGGAGCTCAAAATCACTCGCGACAACCGGCATATCGAAGTACGGGAATGAGAACCGCGTCACATAGTTCTCGTATTTCATATAAGCGTGGAGGTCCGGGAGTCCGGAGATTTCAGACTCCATGACTAGCGGTTCAACCTGCCGGTCCAGCGCGAAGTTCCGGCCAGCACGAGAGCCGTCGAAGTGGGTCTCGCGCAGTCGTTCGATCTCGACCTTTCCAATGAACTTGCTGACCCACTCGCCAGCGGTTGGCTCTTTCGTCTTCAGCCAAATGCTGGTTGCTGGTTGCGACAGCATGACCTCGGCGAGGTGGCCGTAAAGGTATTCCAGTTGGGCCTTTCCTTGGAAACCCAGAATCACAGGGTTGTTGCTCTTTCGATTTTCTGTAATGGCGGTATGGAGCTGTGGGAGCTTTTGCAAACTCGCCAACTCGTCGATTACGAACCATGCCCGCTTCTGGCCCTCCTTCGGCTCGTTTAACAGACGCAAGACGAGCAGGTCGATCCATAGACTTTGAAGCGGTCGAAGTGCCTCGCGTTCTGCCGGGAGCGAAGTAATGAAGATCCAGCCCTGCCGCGTCTCGGCCCACTCTGTGGCCGACCACTCGCCATTCCCGTCGCCCTTGTTCGGCAAGAGGCGGAGGCTGTCGGCGACGAGTCCAAGCGAGCCAAGAACTCCGGCACGCTGTTGGTGCGCCCTCGGGTCAATTAGGTGAGCGTGCTCTGTTCCTTTCAGCCTTCGGTCGATCTCCTGCGGGTCCGACATCCACTTCACCAACTCCTCTGGTGTCGGGCCGTAGGCCATCAGGAAGGCGAAGATCTTCTGGGGGGACTCGATGAAAAATTCACCCTTTTTGTCCTGCGGCGGCTGGAAGAGGGACACCGCCAAAGCCTTCGCCTCGGAGCGTCGGCGGAGTTCTTCAGAGGGCCCCCAGTAGGGACAGCGCTTATCGAGCGGATTCAGGATAACGTCGCCGTTTTTCGGGTCGTAAAAGCGTTTGACGAACTCCCGTGCGGGGTCGTAGACGATGGCGGAATCGCCACGATGTCTTATTTGCCGAAGGATCTGGAGCATGATCATGGTCTTGCCCGCGCCAGTATCTCCGATGATCTGCATGTGCTGGGCCTCCGCCCGCTGCGGTATGCGGATCATTGTCTTCATTTCTTTGGTCTTAATGCCTATGCCATCCCCACCGACCCTGTCGTTGAACTCCCTCGGAGTCATCATCTCGGGCCCTTTCAGTCGTCGTCCGTATCTCAGCGCCTTGCGTCGTCGAACGTCCTTGGCGATGGAAAACGGGAGCTGGATGACCAGTGATAGCAGACCGAAAAGCAGCGGGAGCTTGTAGAGATCGAAAAGGCCATCGCTACCGTAAACCGCACTCCTGAGATAGGCACTCAAGGACGCGTCGATATATGTCTGCGCTGGTCCCAGGTAAAGGATCGTATAGCCGCGCTGGAAGGCGGGCTGCGCGAGCGCGAGCGGGATGGGCTTGCCGCCCGGTTGCGGCGTCGTGCCGTCCGTCACGTCGAGGTTCGTCGCCAGACGCGGTTGAATTCCGCGAGCGCCCACCATGAGCATCCGGTAGTTGTCTCGGCGGCTCGTTCCTATTGCTCCTGCAACGCTCGATCGGATGTAGGTGGGCGTGTAGAACTTCTGTAAGGGGCTGTTGCCGAAGGCGAACCGACAGCAAAGAAAAAGTCCGGTAAGAACGAGCGCCATGAATACCGCTCCGTACGTATAAATCGGGCTGTGCGGCGGCCAGATGATCGATTCCTTGCGTCCCCACTTTGTTATTGCCATCGCTATTTCCTTCCGGCGGAAGGAGCCAACTTCCCAGCGAGTTGGTGCTTCGCCTCGCTGATTTCGTCGAGCAGTTGGTCGAACGCCTCGGGCGTGAGTTTCTGGCCTGCAGCCAGAGGCCGCAACACGTTTACCAGCAGCAAACGAACACCAAGAATCTCCGCGAGGGATGGATCGCTGGCCGATCCTCCGCGCATCTCCCGGAGGATCACGTCCCGCATCCATTCGCTCCGTGCCATGCCTCTTGCAGTCGCGAGCTGATCGAGGAGCTGAACCTCTGGTTCAGTCAACTTGAGGCAGACTGTTGCATTCCGGAAAACAGTCTTTTTCTGTGTTCTTTTCGAGTCGTTATGTTGGGCAAGGAAGGGCATCTGGAGTGCCTCCAGCGCGGTATACCAACGTATACCCGCACTTCATAAGTGTTCCGTTATGTGCAGGTTTACCGTGGTATACCTGCACGACCCTCGAAGGGGTGGAGTGTCAAAATTCTTCCGGTGCGAAGCACCGTTCTTGCACCACCACGAAATTGAATGGACGATCATGCCTTCACCGCGCGCACAGAAGCCGTGGACTCGACCCCGGCTGCAAGCTTCTTTGTCGGCTGCTCCGTCGCACCATTGCTCGGGCCTTTTCGCACACGCAAAGCGGGGGCAACCTGCTTGGCGTGTGCCGTCTTCAGGAAGTCCTGGAAGTCGCGGTCCTTTGAGAAGACATAGTTGAGCGCCTTGTCCACAACATCATCCGCGGATGCGTGGATGAAGGCAGCATACTGATCGACCTGCGTGGCGGTGACCTCATCGAGTCGGACAGATGCACAGATGTGGCGGCTCTGGTTGATCTCAAGCAGTGGCATGTGGGTTCTCCTTTATAGGTAGTGGAATCAAGGAATCGTTATGTGCAGAATTGGTTAGCAAGTCAGCAGCAATAGGCGCCGCAATCCGTGCGAATGCTGTGGCATGTTCTACCTCGAAGACGGGCTCAATAAGGAAGCGTTTCGCGTCGCGGTCATAGCCGCGAAGCGCAAGCACCTCGCGGACCACGCGGCGGCCTGGCTGACGCTCAACATGGACGACAAAATCGACAGCTTCTGCGATCTCGGCTTCGGTATCGGCGAACGTGCTTTGCGCGTGACTGCGCATCACGAGATTGGCGAAACGGTGAAGGGCTTTCTCCGCCGAGTTGGCGTGGATCGTAGCCATTGAACCCGCATGGCCCGTGTTGAAGGAATCGAGCAGCGTTCGTGCCTCGATGCCGCGGACTTCCCCGAGAATGATGCGGTCCGGTCGCCAGCGGAGAGCGGACTTTAGAAGGTCGTCGAAAGTTATCTTGGCCTTGAACGTATCAGTCTGGCATTCCGTCGGCAGAATGTTCGGCTTCTGGATCTGAAGTTCGGAGGTGTCCTCGATGACAACGAGGCGATCCTGTTCGGGAATAAAGTCGGCCAGTATCCGCAATAGCGTGGTCTTGCCGGTACCGGTTCCGCCACTGATAAGGAGCGTCTTACCGCTGCGAATCTGCGCGGCTAAGAAGTCCGCAAGCGCCCGCGTCAGCGTGCCGCGAGCGATCAGATCATCAACTGTGTAATGGCGGCTGGTGAACTTTCTGATGATGAGCGCTGGTGTACAGCGCACAACCGGCGGGATGACTGCCGCCAACCGACTCCCGTCCGGGAGTTGTGCGTGCAGGAGTGGGTTGTCCTCGTCGAGCTTCTTGCCGAGTTGATTGGCAATAACTTCGAGCCCGGTTTGTAGCTTGCCGGCGTCGAACGAAATGCTCTGCTCTTGGAACATGATGCCGTCGCGTTCGTACCACCATGAGGCATCGGGATTGCCCATGATCTCGCTGACGTTTTCGTCGAGCAGCAGCGCCTCGATGGGCCGAAGGAATGGAAGGATCAATTCGAAGCTCATAGTGGGAACCTCGCAGCGATGGAAGCCCAGCGGGTAGCCGGGCTTCCGAGAGTGAAGAGCAAGGGCTTATGCAGCCGTTTCCTCCTGCGGCACTTCATCGTGACCCTGATCTTCCGGGGCGGCCTTTTCGGCGCGGTCCAGCTTCAGGATCGAAGCGACCCGAATTTCCCAGACGCGCTGCTTCGTGTCGGTCTTCTTGCTCTCGTACTCCCGGCTGCGCAGTTCGCCTTCCACCTGGATATGTGCGCCCTTGGTGAGCGTCTTGGCGAACTCCGAGAGCTTGCCGAAGACTACGCAACGGTGCCATTCGGTGTGCGAGATGTACTTGTCGTCCTTCTTGTAGGAGGACTTGGTTGCCAGCGAGAGTGTCGTGAAGCTTCCGTTGTTGGCAGTGCGAACTTCTGGGTTGCTGCCGAGAAAGCCGATGAGAGTTACTTTGTTTTGGTACATGAGAGTGTCTCCGTTTCTTGAATTCGCCCGTTGTTGCTCGGGTCACACTGGGCGGAGCTTAGCGAGTGCGCCCGGCTCCCAAGTGCCGAAGGTCTGCTTTCTGGGAGGGGCCCGAAAGAAGTTTGAGAGGCGTTCTGTGCCGTGGTTCTCAAACTTGTTTTGGGAGGAACCGAGACCCCGAAGGGGCGCAGAATGCGAAGCAGAAGACCGAGTGCCGACGGGCGCCGGAAAGGCCCCGAAGCTGTGACCGAGCAAAAGACGGGATACATAACGGCAGACACGCTCCAGAGCAAAGTTCTCATTCGCACACCGGCTGCGGAAGTTCACCCCAATCGGAGCTCGATTCGAGCGGGCATATCCGCCGCAGGACGGGCGCAATTCGTTACCGTAGTTGCCCGTCGAAAAGTTCTTGTTCGCTTGCTTCATCACGCACCGGAACAGGTCGGAAAAGCCAGCCGGATTAGTAGCATGAAACGACATGAATAAGCCTCTGGGCAGGTCGATGAGTCCCTAGCTGAATGCCTGGTCGGCCCGGAAGCGCACGATGGTCAGACCGAGGGGGTTCACGGCAAGCTCATTGTTCTTCACATTCTCGCGAAAGACATAGGTGACGCTGGCTGTCCATCGTTCCCGCTTGAGTTCGGAATGATCCGCGGGGTTGGTGTACACCTTCTCGAACTCGATGCGCGCCGAATACGGCGACTGTCGCAGGTCGTCAAGGATGACGTTCTTGATCTCCACATCGACATACGGCAAGCTGCTGTCTCTGACGTAATTCTGAATGCTGTTGTCCTTGCGTTCCTGGTCGATCACGGCGCGTTGCACGTCGCCGTTGAGGAAGTAAAGCGACTGCGTTTGATCCCGTTCGATCGTGAACCGATTGCGGCTGAAATACAGTTCCGCCCAGCGGGTGAGGTAATACTTGTTCTCCGCTTCTTGCGGGCGATACTGAAAGTTCCGATAGTCGATTGCTTCCGCGTGGCCCACATCGTTAATGCGCACGATCATTGGGTGCATGTTGGCGAGCGCTTGCTGACTCTTGAATGTGAGCGCCGCCAGCGCGATGCAGACGGCGGCGAGTACAAGAATGGTCACCTTCAGGTACGTATTCATCACCAACGGGTCGCCGTACTGCTCCAGGTAACGCTCGGCGGCTCGGGTAATTTCTGGGGTCGCTTTCGTTTCTACGTTCATCGTTTCTGCGCTCATTGAGACCTCGCTTGTCCTAAGGGGATTACATCGCGGCCCGTATGGCCATCACGGCCACGCCCAGGCCCCCACCGTGTCCACCAGTACCTCCAGTGAATAAGCTGTGTGTCATGGTCGGAATCTTGAAGAGGATGTAGATGTTGACGAGGACGAGAAGGACGAGAAGCGGCAACGTCTGAACTATCGTTGAAGGGTCCGACACGCTCTGGCCAAGTTGGATGTAGTAATTCGTTAGAACATGAGAGAGAACATTCATCGTGGCTGCGGCGACGACCTTGTAAAAGCTGAACCCCAAGTACGCCTTGAGCCATCCCCAGAACAGCCAATCAAGTTTGTCGACGACAAGGAAGGGGATAAAGATCGGACCGAGCACTCCGATGATCGTGGCCGCAATCGCTCCATAAGCCACAATTGCGGACACAATCGCGGCCAGCATGGCTAATAGGAATTGGACTGCGAAGTACACGATTGCGTAGTAGGGATTCATCACGGTGTTCAGTATTGACGGGCCAGTCTTGGAGGATGCCTGGTGGATTTCGTTCAGCATGGTGTTTGAACCATCCGATCCAATTAGGTTCACGAGATTGATAGTTCCCCCGTCGATGAAGCCCTTGATGGAAAAGCCAAGTCCAGGAATTGAGGTGTCGTAGTAGTTCACCATCACGTATGCAAAGGTGAGCAGCATGAAGAGGTTGAGAAACCTCCCCATGCTGAACCCTGGGCCGCCGTGTGCCGATGCCAGAGCCTCTTGTACGCCGAACCAAACCATCATGATGGTCGCCAATGCCAAGACGATGTGAACCCCCATTGCTGTTATTGAGGGAGCCACCGTCGCGGCAAGCGTCTGGCACGCCTGAGCGATGTATTGAAAGAGACTCATATATCCTGCCCTTTAGCGTTTTTGTTGCCTCAGTACGCCTGCGTTAGGAGGTTGGCGGACCCACTGCTGGTCGTGGTGATATTGGCGTTGTAATAGCCCTCGTATCCAGAAGAGTCACGAAACGTCGATTTCATCGCGTCCTGCTGCTGCTTTTGGGCAATGATCTGTTGCAGGGCAAGATTGGCGTTGATTTGGTTTGCGTCCTGCAATGTGCGCAGTTGCAAGAGCAGGGCCTGGTTAATGCGTTGCAGTTCAGCCATGATGGTCTGCTGCGACGGGTCCTGGGTTTGGGTTGCGGCCTCCAGATTCGCAATGTCCGTCTGCCTGGCGGTCTGGTTGGCGCGGATCGTACCGAGAGACTGCAGGTTGTTGGTCATCACTGAGTCGCTGATGTCAACAGTGGCGCCCTGTGCTGCAATCTGGAGCTGTCCGGCCATACTCGCGGTGCCGTAGCCGGGAATCATATTATTGGTGTTCGGAACGCTAGCTTGTTGGTAAGCGGATGCGGCGCCCTTCCCGGTGTTTGCCGAATTGAGCCAACCCATCGAATTGCCATAGGTATTCGAGATTTGCTGCAGGAGTAGCAGGTCAGACGTTGGAGACAGAAACCGCGCATAAAGCATCCTGGGCGCGAGGATCATCTGGTGGGTGAGGTCGTATTGCTGCTTCGCGACGTTGTAGGCTTGCAAGGCCGTCGTTGCAATCTTGACGGTATTGGTGAAGATTTGTTGGCCTTGCTCAATCTGGCGAGCTTCGTTGGCGATGGACGCCTCTTCGTTCTTGATTTGCGTGACGGCGTGACCTGCCTGCGTAGGATCGAAGACGACGCCGGAACCGAATTGTGCGTTTGCGAACGGTTGCAACGCCGCTAACCCAACGGCGAGCACGGTAAGGGTAAGTTTCTTCATTTGTCTCGTCCCTTCGTCGCCGTTGGCCTCGTGATGCTTTACAGCGGTACGGCTTTACTGCTGTGCAGCGAGAATCTCCTTCTGGAGCTGCGCGAGACGGTCGGCCTGTGGCTTGCACCGTGCCTCGCGTTCTTTCTTCTTAGCTTCTAGAGCCGCGATCTCTTCTTGAGTCAGCTTTTTTCCTGTCAGAAGATCGGAGGACCCAGCGGTCTCCGGATCGAGACAATCCTTGGCATAGGCCGGGTATTCAGCGTTGTATTGATCCTGTAACTGCTTCACTTTTGCCGCTTTGCTCTGACAGCTGGCAAGAGTGAGAGTCCACAGCACTAAGAGGGAGAGGGCAACGATTCGCATGGAAAGCCTCCTCAAAACGTCTGTGGAATAGTGTGGTTGGAGTACGCAGGAAGAAGCAAGTCCTGCGTGAAATACACCTTCACGCGGTGGCCCTCTCGGATCGTGATGGTGGGCGGTATCTGTATGAAGCGGTCAAGGATCGTGGTGGCAGACTGTGAAACACTGCCGGCCGCACCGTTCGTGAATGCCTGGGAACCGCTAGTGGTGATGGTGCCGCCACCCTGGGTGATCTGGCTAGCTCCAGCAATCACACCCAAAGCGATAGAGGCGCCGAAAATTTGGAGGTAGTGGTTGTTGACCTTATCTTTCAGCCCTTCCTGTCCGATTTGATCCAGGCCTTGGAACTGATCGAGATCGACGGAGTAACCGTCAGGCATAATCAGCCGGTGAAAAACAATGGCCATGCGCCGCTGTTGGCCAAACCCTGCCGCTCCAATCTTTTTAGCCTCGCCCAAAACAACCGTTCCCTCAGGAATGATGACGTGTTGATGATCGTGCGAATACATCGGATTTGAGACCAGAACTTTGACCGGGCCTACGGCGTCTCCATCCAGACGATTCATGAGAACAGTGTCGAGAACCGAACCCTCGTAGACGAGATAGGGCTGACCGACGGCTGAATCGATATTGGCCTCTAGTGGACGTTTATAGCCTCCCGGCGTATCCTCCTGTTTTCCTTCGGCTGGTGGGGAGACGAGACTGCTGTTTGTCTGCCGTTCGGCGGGGCCATATTGGGTGGGCATCATCTGGCCTTGCTGTTGTTGTTGCGGCGGATCGGCGGAGCGGGAGTACACAAGATTGGAAGCGAAACGGGAATTGTCAGCCCGTTCGCGTTCTTTTGCAGCGATTAACTGTGCCTGCTGTTGCACAGGCGTGAGTTGCATCTGCATGTTGCCCTGCTGCGCTTGCGGGCAGGGCTGGCCCGGAGAACAGGGCACGGCAACGCCGGTCGGTCCGTAGGCCGCGGCTGCAGCCCGCTGCTGGGGAGTCGCAGACGCGAGCGCTGAATCTCCCATCGCGGCGGCGGCCATTGTCGCCTGCTGTTCTTTCTGACGTTCAGCCTGAATCTGGTTCTTCAAGTCCTGCACGTTGCTGTCGGTGTTGTCCTGCAAGGCTGGTTGCGGTGGTTGGCCTTTCGCGCTGGCCTGTTGCGCGGGGGTCTTCTTGCCGGACGAACTGAAGAGCGCTGCCACAATCACGAGCAATACCGCCCCCAGATAAACGAAGGTCTTGAGGTTCTTCTGCAAGACACCTTTCGGCAGTTCCAGGTTGCGCCGCAACGTCGGTTCGGCCTGCGGCTCTGTGTGCGGGGTAAAGACGTTCTCGGTCATGATGGTGATCCCTTGCGCGAGAATTCCATTTTCTTTTTGCCGAGTTCTACATATCCGTTGTCCATGATCTTCGGGATGATGTACGTCCCTTCCCGGAGGTCGTAGGTGACGAGGTTGGGCTTGCCGTCCTTCATCTCGTACACGCTGAACTTTTCGCGGGCATTGGTCTTGATGTAGGTGAACTTGTCGTCGTGATAGATCGACTGGATATTGAAAGGGGCTTCGTTCGCCCTGTAGGCATAGTCGAACTTGAGCTGTGTGGGATAGGCGCTCTTGTACTCATCCACGGCCTGTTCAACGTGCGATTGAAGAGCGGCGAGTTGCTGCCGCGACTGTTCTAGTTGGGCAGCAGGCACGAACTGCGGAGGGCCGCTCGCGGCCACAATCGCTGAGCGGTCGGCGGGCTCGACGATCACCTTCAGGTCAGGCGCGGTAGAGTTGGGCCCAGATATGTCTTGGAGGGTGAAACTGTAGATGTTCCCCTTGTCCGTAATGAGATTCAGGTTGGAGCTGATGCCCTGCTTCGCCGGATGCACAAAGCAAAAGTTGCCCACCACATCCACGATCCAGAACTCTTTGTCGCCAGTGGCAGCTTCCATGATTTTCTCGGTCGTGGGTATTTCGATAAGGGTCGTATATTTCACCTTGGCGCGGATCGGAACGATGTCCTGCGAGTGATACTGCACAGTGCGCGCAGAGTCTTGGGCGAAAGCAACGATGGAAGAAAAAACTAAAACGCAATTGACGACGGATTTCAGATGCCGCATAGAGCTCTCCTTAGCGGTTGGTGTTCGAGGTTGATACGGCCAACGTGCGCGGCCGGAATGGATGATCCTCCGCGAGATGGCGAAGCCCATCCGCAAAATCGAAGCGGTCGAAATATTCCTGTTTCATGAGGTTGTCGCGAGCATTGTTCGTCGCCATCCAGTGCGACACCGAATCGACGTTCAAGTGCACTTTCTTGGAATTCTGCGCCTTGCGAATCAGCATTTGGCCGGGCGGAACAAGGCCGTCGATAAGGTCCAGTTCTGTGTCGTTCAAATGAAACGCCTCTCGGTAAACTTCCCGGTTCATGTCCGGGTTGGCGAGGAAGATCTTTGTCGGGCAACTCTCGGCCACTATTGCCAGCATCCCCGATTCCTCAAGTTCTTTGATGGATTGCGTCGCTAGGATCATTGCGGCTAGGTGCTTGCGCCAGGTCTTCTGCGCCTGCACGACATAATTACGAATGGTCTCGTTCTTTATGAATAGCCACGCCTCATCGAGCAGGAAGAACTTGGGTGTGCCGAGGTTCTTGGGGTCAGTGATCTCGTTCGATGCTCGATGCAAAACATAAAATAGCAGTGGTTCCAAAACCTCGGGCGCGTCATTCCAGCCGTGGAAGCTGAACGTCTGAAAGCCTTTGAACGAAAGCGTGTCCTCGGCGTTGTCGAAGAGGAAGCCGTACTGTCCACCGCGCGTCCAGCGGTGTAGGCGTTCTTTTAGCTCGCCGATGATGTTCCCAAAATTCGACATCGTGCGCTGGTTCGGCTCCAGTACGTAGATGCGCTCGATCGCGTCCCACAGTCGGCGTTCTTCCTTGAAGTCGATCCGGTAACGCTGCTCGTTGCCCTCAATGAGCACGCGGAAGAAGCTGAAGAGAAACTGCAGGTTCTCTTTGGTCTGTGGCAGGGAGAAAGGGTTGATGGTGAAGTCCCGCGCTTCCTGACCCACATTGAGATACGAGCCCTTGAATATCGTCGTGAGCGACTGGAAGCTGCCGCCGATATCAAAGATGAAAGTCAGCGGCTTGTACTTCTGGGCGTTCTGCAGCAGAAAGACGCAAAGATACGACTTGCCACTGCCTGTCATTCCGAGAATCAGGGTATGGGCAACGTCGCGGGTGTGCAGGTTGAGAAAGTAGGGCGTGCTGTTGTCAGTTTCGACGATCGCCAGGCACTCCGTGCCGAGATATGGGTTGGTCTTTTCGCCCGGAAGGATCGTAAACAGAAAAGACAGGTCGGCGTAGTTCGTGTTCAGCAGATACAACCGGCGGAGGTTGAGCGCATAATTGCCCGGCACAGTGGCGAAGTAGGCGTTCAGCTGGTTGTAGGTTTCTGCAAAAAGATTGCCGTCCGCGTTGGTGAAGACGCCAGTGAACTCAGCTACGAGTTGATCGAGTTCTGTTCGCGAGCCTCCGTACAGCACAATCGTGAGCGAGAAATCTCCCAGCGATTGACCGTCACCCAAGGCGCGCAGGCAATCGCCAAGGTTCTCGATGTCAGCCTGTTTGGACTCGTCCACGAGCACGTCACGTGGATTCGTCTTCGTGGTGTCATTGCCCATCTGCGAGACAAAACCTGTCTTGGACATATTGAAGTGGCGGCGGCGCTTGTTCACTTCCTTGCGAGCCTTGTCCCGAGAGAGTGGCGTCCACTCTGTGACGACATAGAAATTGGCCGGAATCTTCAGCAGCGCGTCCAGCACGAGTGGCTTCGTCTCGGTGATCGCTTCTTTCATGGTCAATACGCGGACGATGTGACCTCCGACGCGCAGATGATCGCGCTCCGCCTCGATGTCGGAATTAACTACCTGATAGTCGAGAAACTGCGTGGACTGCGGTTTGCCGGCAACACGCCAGTCGTCATAATTCAGCAAGCGGCGGAAGAAGCTGAATTGTTCCCGCTGGTTCAAGATCTCGATCTGCATGAAATCCGCAAGCTGTCGAGCGAATGCCTGCACATGCTGGTCGAGCCGTTGAAGATCTAGCTCGATATGCGTTCGCAACAACTTCTTCATGCTGTCGTTGGTGAACTGCGATTTGAGTTCGGCAATCCCGCCCTCTGGATCGCGCAAGAGGCGAGCTAGCGCCGTGCCGACGCCGGTCTTTGATCGGGCGCCTTCGAGCAGGATGCAGTAGAAGATTTCAATTTGGTAGAGATGGTCCCGCTTCGCTTCAAAGAACTCCCGTCGCTGGTCAATAGCCGCTTGGACAACGGGGTCATCATAGGTTGCGAACGGTATGTCCGGGCGGTTCGATTTGAAGAGGTATTGGTAAACATGGAAGCCTGGGCCAAAGGCTTTCAGCGCCGCTTCCAACCGCTTCACCGCATACTCCTGTTCCAACCGGTCAAGACTTTCGTAATCCACACCGGGAACGCTGAGAATCATGCCGACATCACCGCTCTTGGTAAGGAAAGCCGTCTCGCTCCAGAAGCCATAGAGGTTGATGTGGTCGTTGAGAGCCGCACTTTCATTCCAGGGCTTGATGACTTTATCGAGACGCAGCATCACACGACCTCCACGCGGGGAACGTTCTTCTTCGCAGCGTCATAGCGCAGCTTGTAGCGTTCGGACTTCGCGAGGATGCGGAGGAATGCCGGATCGCTGTTAGTTACCCAATGGCCGAAGGCAAAGCCGCCAACGAAGACGGCGATACCGGCGAGGAAGGAATTGAAGAGATTGAAGGCCCCTACGGCGCCGACGCATACGAAGTAGAACAGCGTCCGTTCCACACCCAAGTAGGTGAGAGGTTTGTGCAGGCTCTTGAAGACTCGGTTTATGCGGCGCTTCTGGTGTGCTCTGTCTGGCATGACGCCCTCGCGTAACCGCCGGTTGAAGGTGGCCGTGAATGGCGCTATACGCCCCAGAGCCAACTCAGGACATTCACGGCAAGAACGGCGATGCCCGTTCCGGCGGCGACGCCGGCCAGCGCCTTTTTTGCACCGGGTTCTCCGTGGGCGAAGCCATAACCGCCGATCACGATGGCGATCAGACTAGCGACCTTCGCGACTGTCCCGGTGAACAGCGTTTGCAGTGCGTTAAAACCAGTATCGAAAGGACTCCCTTGGGCTTGAAGGGCCAGCGGTGTAAGCAGCAGAAGCGCGAGGAGTGAAGCTTTGGTGAGTGTTAACTGAGAGCGGACCTCTCTTCGCTTCCGGGGCGGACCGTTTACTTGAGTGAAACGCGACATGGGAGCCTCCAGCGTTGATCCTCAGATCGCTGCGTTTGGTTCACCCTAGTAGTGCAGAGTATGTAGCGTCCAATACTTTCTCATCAGATCATTATTCCTGGCACTCATACCGCGCGGCCGTTGGCACAGCATCCCGAACACAATTGCTTTCTTGTTTGGTTACGAAAGCAGTTACGTGCATGTCCTCTTCATTGCTACTCTCGAACGGAGACGTGTACTCACGTTCACTCCGATTAGCGGAGGAAAGAAGGGTTAGTGAGGGAGACCCTGGATCGATGTCTGCGGAGAAGACGTTAGCCGCAATTCTTTAGCGAGACAGATGAAAGCACACGACACCACCCGATGCGCGTGTCGTGGCGCGTGTAGGAATGATCAGGAGTTGTCGGTCACTGATGAACGTGCTGGGACACGGCAAGCACCGATGGATCGCCGTTCCTGAGTTCGTCTCTAGATTTTGGCCTAGATTATTCCTGTTGCGCATAAGGCCTTTCCGAAAATGAATTGGACTCCGCTCCGCGTCTGAACGTACCTTCAAACTGCTCTGACAGCTCCCAAGCTGCACAAAAACACTCTCGGAGACGGCAATGTCCAACCTTGTTTCCACACCAGCCCACAAGGCGGAAATCCATGAAATGACCTTTGAACAGTTGCTCGATAGCGATGAAGCAGCAGCTCTACTGAAAATCCATCCCAAGACCCTTCAGAAAATGGCTCGCAACGGTGTGATCACGGGTGTGCAAGTTGGTAGGCTGTGGCGCTTCCGCGCTTCCGTTCTAAACGACTGGCTTGAACACAAGATGGCTAGTTGAATTCTCGCTCGACTCGGTAGGGCGAGTCACGCTAAGCTGTTCGCCAGCGATCCGTGCCGCCTAAAAGGGAGGAGAGAAAATGTTCAGGCGCGCACGACACCAGAAAGGAAGTCTTCAACGCGTAAAGCGCAAGTCAGGCCAAAACGTTTGGATATTCAGATGGTACGAAATCCAACCCGATGGAACGAAGAGATATCGCAAAGTAGTGGTTGGCACGGTCGAGGAATTCAAGACCGAGTCCGACGCACAAAATGCGGTGGACGCTTTACGTCTCACCATCAACGAACAAACCCCTCGGCAGCAATTGAAGGAGATCTGCTTCGAGACCCTCGTCCAGCATTATCGCCAACACGAAATGCCAGACATCTTCTACAAGAAGTCAGAGCTCCCCGAAAAAATCGCCGAGGACGAGAACCGAAAGTCGTATGCCACGCAGGACACTTACCAAGGCTATTTGAGGAAGTGGATTTTGCCACGTTGGAAGTCGTATCGTCTGCCGGATGTGAAGCCCGTGCAGGTCGAACAATGGCTGAAATCCCTTACCTTGGCACCTGGCAGCAAGGCGAAGATCAGGAACATCATGAGCGCCGTCTACAGCCATGCCATTCGCTGGGAATGGGTGACCCGCAATCCCATCACTCACGTTCGGCAGAGTGCCAAGCGCAGAAACACTCCGGTGGTTCTGACCATCGAGCAGATCAAGGCCTTTCTTTCACATCTGGAGGAGCCTTGCCGTACAGCGGTTCTGCTCGATGCATCAAGTGGTCTGAGAGTGGGAGAATTGCTCGGCCTCAAATGGGAAGACGTGAACTTCGAAGCGTTAGAGGTAAACGTCACTCGTGCTGTGGTCAAGCAGAAGATCACCCGCTGCAAGACGGAAGCTTCGCGGAAGCCAATCCCGCTCGATGCGGAATTGGCCGAGGTCCTGTTGAATTGGAAGCTCCAGGCTCCCTATGCCCAACCGGGCGATTGGGTGTTTGCCAGTCCACACAAGAAGGGCAAACAACCGTATTGGCCGGGGTCGCTTTTTCGCGCCCATCTCAAGCCGGCGCTCGAAGCGGCACAGATTCCGGGCAACGTGGGGTGGCATACTCTGCGACACACGTTCGGCACTTTGATGAAGGCGAATGGCGAAGATATCAAGACGATTCAGGAGTTGTTGCGCCATTCGAACTACAAAGTGACGGCGGATACCTATACCCAGGCAGTCACTTCAACCAAGCGTGCTGCACAGACGAAGTTGGTGAAAATGATTCTGCTGCCGAGATAAGAACTGGCGGGAGAACATGCTTTCAAGGAGTGACTTTCTGTTATCGAACCCTTTCAAACCCACGGCGAAATGGCCCGACTCCAATAAATCTTTTGTTTTGTTGGCGTCCCCGACGGGATTTGAACCCGTGTTACCGCCGTGAAAGGGCGATGTCCTAGGCCAGGCTAGACGACGGGGACGACTGAGGCTGGAGTGCCGGTGAAGTCTTGATGGTAGCAGTGCTCTGAACTGACTGTCAAAAGAAGTCCTCCTCGCGCAACCGTCTCAAGTTCGGCGCAGAGGGCGGCTTATAACGCAGAGACCGACCATGAACGAAGCTCAGCGAACGACTCGTTGTCGCCGCACATTTTCGCATTACAATCAATAAAGCGCTGGATGCATCGTCTCCGTTATTAACGTATGGCTGATCCACTCTATCTGAGCCTCTGGTTCCCCGACTTCTCAGGCCCGGCAATGTTGCCGCACATGTTTGCTGTGTTGCACCGGTTCCCTTTCTCGGAGCAGCGTCCTGGCATTACTTACACGGCGGTGCAACCCGTCTCATGGAATGAAGCAACCGTGCTGGAACGTCGCTTCTCGCCCGGGATCTCGCCGGAAGAAGCGGTCGTGGTCGCCGCTGACCTGATTCATGACGACTACGCCTACGTCTTCGATGCGTATTGGGATCTTTGGTCGCCCGACGAAAGCGGCCGCGAATGGCGGCTTATTCCAAGCCTGGTCAAGTTCATAGTGCAGGGTGAAGAATTCGACGACGGGATCTATCAGGAAAGTGGTCACATCGAAATCGATTTCGGCCTCGACTCGCTGTTCGTTCAGGAAACGGTGGAACTCACCGAAGAGACCCAGGGAAAGATTCGCGACAATGTCGCCAAGTTGGTGGAATTCACCCGGAAGGCGGAACTGAACACCCGCGCCACCTCGCGACGCCTGTGGTCCGAATCAGAAGAGAGCCTGCCGCAGAAGCTGATTGCTCGCCTGCAGAAAGTGCAATAAACCACAGCGGACACAGAGGAGCACGGAGTCTGCGATTCACTCCGTGCTCCTCAGTGCCCCCTGTGGTTCAAGCCCCTACTTCGTTTTCCCGCCCTCGACCTTCAATGATTCCTCCGCCGCCGCTTGCGCCGCCGCCAACCGCGCGGTCAGCACGCGGAATGGAGAACACGACACATAGTTCAAGCCGGTTCGGTAGCAGAATTCTACCGACGACGGCTCGCCTCCGTGCTCGCCGCAGATTCCGACTTTCAACGTCGGCCGCGTCTTCCGTCCGCGTTCCGTCGCCATCTTCACCAGTTGACCGACGCCCTCCTGATCGAGCGCTGCAAACGGATCCTGCTTCAGGATCCCCTCAGCTAGATACGTCGGAAGCACCTTGTTGACATCGTCGCGCGAGAAGCCGAACGTGGTCTGCGTCAGATCGTTGGTGCCGAATGAGAAGAACTCCGCTTCTTTCGCAATCTCGTCGGCAACCAGCGCCGCGCGCGGCAACTCGATCATCGTGCCGACCATGTACTCAACCTTTGTTCCCTTCTCTTTGAATACTTCGTCCGCCACGCGCCGCACGATGGCCGCCTGGTTCGCCATTTCTTTCACCATGGCCACAAGCGGAATCATGACCTCGGGTAGCACCTTGATTCCCTTCTTCGTGCAATCAACCGCCGCCTCGAAGATCGCGCGGGCCTGCATCTCGGTAATCTCCGGATACGTAATTCCCAGACGGCAGCCGCGGTGTCCGAGCATGGGATTGAACTCGTGTAACTGCTCCACCCGCGCCAGCAGTGTGGGCAACAGCTTCTTCAGATCGTTGACGCCCTTGGCCCCGTAGTCTTTGTATCGCGCCAACAGTTCCTTCTTCTCTTTCGCACTCGCGTGCGGGAACGTGGCAATCTCCACCATCAAATCCTCGCGGCGCGGCAGGAACTCGTGCAACGGCGGATCCAGAGTGCGGATCGTAACTGGCAGACCATCCATCGCTTTGAAGACGCCTGCGAAATCCTTCCGCTGCAGCGGCAGCAATTTCTTGAGCGCGATGCGCCGGTCTTTTTCGTTGTCAGCGAGAATCATCGCCCTCATGTGCCGGATCTTGTCTTCGCCGAAAAACATATGCTCGGTGCGGCACAGCCCGATGCCTTCGGCTCCAAACGCCCGCGCCTGAATGGCATCGCGTGGAATGTCAGCGTTAGCGCGTACTTTCATCTTGCGATGCGGGTCTGCCCAGTTCATGAACTTCTGTAGCTCGGGATCATCGGGAGACGGATCCAAAGTATTCAGCTTTCCCTTGATGACGCGGCCGGTCGTTCCGTCGAGCGAGATCCAATCGCCTTCTTTGAAGACTTGCCCCTTCACCCGCATCTCGCGCGCCTTTTCGTTCACGTCGATGTCGCCGGCGCCCGCCACGCAGCACTTGCCCATGCCGCGCGTCACGACCGCAGCGTGACTGGTCATGCCGCCGCGCGAAGTCAAAATACCCTTTGCGACTTCCATGCCGTGAATATCTTCCGGGGTCGTCTCGGCGCGCACCAGGATCACCGGCTTCTTCGCGGTATCGTGTCCCGCCATCTTCACCGCTTCATCCGCGGTGAACACGATCTGTCCCACGGCCGCTCCCGGCGACGCCGGAAGTCCGGTCGCCAGCACTTCCACTTTCGTGCTCTTCTCGTCGAGTCGCGGTACCAGAAAATCGTAAAGCTGATTCGGTTCGACGCGAAAGATCGCTTCGTCTTTCGTGATCAGTCCCTCATCGACCATTTGGATCGCAATGCGCACCGCCGCCAGGCCGGTGCGTTTGCCGACTCGCGTCTGCAGCATGTAGAGCTTGCCGTCTTGAATAGTGAACTCGAAATCCTGAATGTCCTTGTAATGTTTTTCCAGCCGCGTGGTGATTTCGCGAAGCTGGTCGTAGACATTTGGCATGACCTTCTGCAGTTCGAGAATCGGAACCGGCGTCCGTACGCCGGAAACCACGTCCTCGCCTTGAGCGTTCATCAAGAACTCGCCGTAAAACTCTTTGGTGCCGATTGCGGGATTGCGCGTGAAGCCCACGCCCGTGCCACTGGTGTCGCCCAGGTTGCCATAAACCATGGCCTGCACGTTGACCGCGGTGCCCAACATGTCGTCGATATTATTGATGCGGCGGTAGACTTTGGCGCGCTCGTTCTGCCACGAGCGGAAGACGGCATCGCGCGCCATCACCAGCTGTTCCCGCGGATCCTGCGGAAAGTCGCGCTTGGCATGCTTCTTGACCACCTTCTTATATTCGACGATTACTTCCTGCAGAGCCTTGGCATCGAGGTCGGTGTCGAGCTTGGTCTTTTTTTGTTTTTTCTTGGCGTCAAATACTTCCTCGAACTCTGACTTCTCAATGTCGAGCACAACGTTGCCGAACATCTGAATCAGTCGACGGTAGGAATCGGCCGCAAAGCGCGGATTGTTGCTACGCTTGGCCAGCGCTTCCACGCTCTTATCGTTGAGCCCGAGGTTGAGAATCGTATCCATCATCCCCGGCATGGAGAACTTCGATCCTGAGCGCACGCTCACCAGCAACGGGTTCTCGCCCGTTCCCAGCTTCTGCCCCTGCAGCGCTTCGAGTTGCGCGAGGGCCGCATCCATCTGTTTGTCGACATCGGGCGAGAGTCCGCCGCGCATGTACTCGCGGCAAGCCTCGGTCTGAATCGTGAAGCCCGGAGGCACGGGCAGACCGGCGTTGGTCATCTCGGCCAGCCCGGCGCCCTTGCCGCCCAGCACATCCTTCATCTTGCCGTTGCCATCGGCCTTGCCGCCGCCGAACGAGTAAACATACTTGGTGCCAGACTTCTTGGATTGCTGCGCTTCAGTTTCAGGGAGAGTCATCGTCGCCATATGAGTCCTTTGTGTTTACGATTTCTTAAAGCTCTGTACGCTTCCAAATTCGTTGTCATTCCGAGCGCCTTGCTTCTGGCGCGAGGACCCTGCTGTTTCGCTGCCGGTATCTTCTACCTACGTCTTCCCCTCCGTCACGATCTCAGAGAAATCGGCAATCGTGGAAAACTCCTTTAGCAGCGTGCGCAGCAGCGCGAGCCGATTCGCGCGTAACTTCGCGTCCTCCACCATCACCATCACTTTGTCAAAGAAAGCATCCACAGGCTGGCGCGCAGTCGAGAGCAGCATGAGCGCATCGCCATACGATTTTTCTTTACGCAGCGCTTCGACCTTCGGACCGTTCAGCTCGACGTACGCCGCCAGATTCTTCTCTTCGGCTGCGGAATCCGGCAGATATTCGAAGGTTGCTGCCGGCGCAATTCCCTTCTCTTCGGCCTGCCTCAGAATATTCCGCATACGCTTGCACGCCGCGCCAATCGCCTGGAATTCTGGCATGTGCAACACTTGCTTCACCGCTTCCGCCCGCTGCACTGCATCCACGACATCGTCGGCGGCGGCGCCTAAAACGGCTTTCACAACGTCGTAGGCGTAGCCGCGAACGTCCTTCAGATAAAACTCCAGCCGCTCGCGGAAGAATGCCTCCACCGATTCCGAGAACTGGGTGTCGGCAACGAACTTGCTTTCAGCCGCAGAGCCCTGATAGCCCGCGCGTGCATCCCTAATCAGCTCGCCCAGGCGCAACGGCAATTTCTTCTCCGCGATCACTTTCACGATCGCATTCGCCTGTCGCCGCAAGGCAAATGGATCCTTCGACCCGCTCGGCACCAACCCCAGCGCGAACATTCCCGCGATTGTATCCGCCTTGTCGCCGATGGAAAGTACGGCGCCTTCCACCGAACGTGGAACATCGTCGTCGGTCGACTCGGGCATGTAGTGATCGTAGACCGCGTCGGCGATAGCGAATCGCGTTGCCTCGGGCAGGCCCTCGTCCAATTGCTGCGCCCGCGCGTAGAGGCCGCCAACTATTCCCTGCAGTTCGGTGAATTCCTTCACCAGTTCGGTGGTCAGGTCGGTCTTCGAAAGGCACACCGCCTTGTGGATCACGCCGGGCCGCACCGCAATGCCGCTCTGTTTCAGGATCTCACTCAGCCAACTGCACAACCGCTGCACCCGCTGCGTCTTCTCGAAGTAACTGCCCAGATCTTTCTGAAAGGTGACGTGCTTCAGCAATTCGAGTCGCTCCAGCAGGGACTTTTTCTGATCGGTCTGCCAGAAGAAGCGCGCGTCGTTGAAGCGCGCCCGCAACACGCGCTCGTTGCCGTGACGGATCAATCCTTGCGGATCGCTGTCGGTATTCAGCACCGCCAGAAAGTGGGGCGCCAGTTTGCCGCCGGCATCTTCGACCGCGAAATATTTCTGGTGGTCGCGCATCACCGTGACCAGCACTTCTTCCGGCAACTCCAGAAACTGCGGATCGAAGCTGCCCAGAATCGCCGAAGGAAATTCCGTAAGATTCACGACCGTATCGAGCAGCGCCGCGTCTTCGCGCCAGCGTGCGCCGGGAATCGTCCTCGTCGCGGCGTCAAGCGCCTTGCGAATCTGATGCTCGCGTTCGGCGCGGCCTAGCACTTGGGCCGCACGCAGCGCATCCACATACGCCGCTCCGCCTCGCGCGATGGTCACGCCGCCATCCGACAGAATCCGGTGCCCGCGCGAAGTCTTCCCTGCCCGAATGCCGTCAAACTCGAGTGGAATCGTCTCGCCATCCAGCATCGCGACCAGCCAGCGCACCGGACGCACGAAGCGTTCGTTGGGCTTGCGCCAGTACATATTCTTGGGCCAGTAGATCGTGGAGAGTTCCTTGGGCAAACCCTCGGCGAGAATTTCGCTCGCGGTGCGGCCTTTTTTCGTGACCTTAGCGGCCAAGTACTCGCCTTTTGGCGTCGTAATTTTTTCTAGTTGCGAGACGTCGATCCCCGCCTTCCTGGCAAAAGCATGCGCCGCTGGCGTTGGCTGACCATCCTTATATGCCACGTTGACCGAAGGTCCGCTGACCTGCTCGACCAAGTCGGCCTGCGAATCGGCGATGCCGGCAGCCATTACCGCGAGCCGCCGCGGTGAATCAAAATGCGTGACTTCACCGCCCGACAAACGCTCGCGGCTCAACAGCCCAGCCACGCGATCGCGCAGATCCTTCGTCGCCGCGCCAATCATCCGCGCCGGAATCTCTTCGCATCCGATCTCTAATAGAAAGTCTGGCATGCTCGAATTTCTAATTATCGCAAGAATGTAGTCACAGCGTTGTGACGCTAATCACAAATGAATTGTCATCCTGAGCGTAGCAGAACGATTCGCGAAGCGAATCGTTCTGCGGAGTCGAAGGACCCCGCGTCTTGATCCGGTCCCACCGTCCTCTCAGTGGCGTTCTCGCGATTGCTGCAGTCAGCGCTGGGTGAACTCCCTGCCGCGTCTCTTCCAGTTCCGGCGATTGCGAGGTCCTTCGACTACGTGGAAACTGCGCTTCGCGCAATTCCCACTCCGCTCAGGATGACAGAACTTTTTAAACTCAAATCGAAGCGGGCACTAGCTTCTCGATCTTCGACAGCTTCGCGCCCGCGGGTTCAGGCTCCTCGGAATTCGACGGCGCATCTGCTTTCTGTTGGTCCACCCAGGCCTTGGCAATCCCCACGGCCAACGCCCGCACACGCGCGATCACGCCCACGCGCTCGGTGACTGAAATCGCTCCGCGCGCATCCAGAATATTGAACAGGTGCGAGCACTTCAAACAAAGATCGTATGCACCGAGCAGCGGAAACCGCACCTTTTCGCGTGCGATGCCGTCCTGTTCGATTTTTTCTTTGGCCAGGCCATCATACTTCTCGATCAATCCTTTACACTCCGCCTCAAACAGATCGAAGTGCTCCCAAGCCTTCTCCACGTCAGCCATCTCGAAGTTGTACACCGAAAACTGCAATTCGTCGGCCAGGCGCACGTCGCCATACTTCACCAGGCTGCCGGTCTCGGGATCGCGCGCCCACACGATGTCGTAAATCGAATCCACATCCTGCAAGAAAGCGCCGATGCGTTCCAAGCCGTAGGTAAGCTCCGCCGAAATCGGAAACAGATCCACACCGCCGCACTGCTGAAAATAAGTGAACTGCGTGATCTCCAGACCGTCGAGCATCACCTGCCAGCCCACGCCCCAAGCGCTCAGCGTGGGCGCTTCCCAGTTATCTTCCTCGAACTTGATATCGTGCTGGCGCAGGTCAATGCCGATCGCGGCCAGCGACTCCAGGTACAACTCCTGCACATTTTCTGGCGGCGGCTTCAGGATCACTTGCAACTGCATGTGCTTGAAGAGACGATTCGGATTCTCACCGTAGCGTCCGTCAGCCGGACGCCGCGAAGGCTGCACGTACGCAACTTTGTAAGGCTTTGGCCCCAGCACCCGCAGGAACGTCTCCGGCGCCATGGTCCCCGCGCCGACTTCAACGTCGTAGGGCTGCTGCAAGACACATCCCCGCCCGGCCCAGAAGGCTTGCAGCCGCAGGATGAGTTCCTGGAACGTCAGCGGGTTGGGAGAGTATGAAGTCACAGAATCGGCTCTAGCTCTTGGCTTTTAGCTGTTGGCTTGTAACCCCAGGGTGCGAGTGGCTAGTCCAACTCCTACAGCGCGACTGGAGACCAGCAGGTTAATCCACGATTGTAATGGAAGCGGGAGGCAGCCGTCAGCAGGGGCTGCGGAAAACGTTCCTTCAGCAACACTCTCCACTCGCGCATCCATTTCATTCCGCCTTACCTTATTCTGCCTTTACGTATTCCGTCTTAACGGCAGCGGATTCGAATTTCCGCCGAGTTCCCGGCAGGCAGAGATACAGCACGGCCCACCAACAGAACACGAAGCCGGCGCTTCCGCCCAAGAAGGCGGCGCGGCCCGTCTCCGCAAAACCCAGCAGCGCAACGTCGGCGGCAAAAACGCCGAACATGCTCATCAAGAAAATGGTTACCCGGCGGCCGCGCTTTCTTAATCGCCAGAGATCCATCGCAGTCACGGCGCAAACCACACCAACTGCGAGCACACAGAAATCGACTGCCAGCATAAGGCCGCCGCCAGCGAGTCGCGGCGTGCTGCGCAGGTTTCGCATGGCAGAGATGATCCCCTGGATTCCGGTGACCAGGAAAAAGGGGGATGCCAGGAGATCCATGACCGCAAGGACGGAAACTCCCAAGGGACGTTTTTCCACAATGGACAGCGATTATACGGCGGGTTGAGTCGCGAGCCGTTGGGCTTTTGGTGATTAGTCGTCGGATTGAATTTCATGGCCGGCCCGCCAGGAAGGCTCCCCTGCAGGTGAAAAACTTACGCAGAACGGCGGCTTGTGTCGCGGCCTTGGAGCGCTTGGTATGTTTATCTAAGCCATTGCTGCACAATAAGATCTGGGCTCTACTACAGCTAAGGCATGAAAATTGCTCGGAGCACGTGGGGTTTGCAGTCGAACCCTCTTCCCCCATTCTCCGATCCGGTCGTGCGAGGTTCTGTGATGTCTAAAAGCACCCTATTTTGTGCCCTAGTTATTGTCTTTACCGTCGCCCTATTCCAATCTGGTTGCAGCAGCGGAAACTCCAACTCCAGCGCACCCGCGATGGTCAGCGTCGTGGTCAGCGATCCGACCACTTGCTCGGCACCGCAGGGACCGTTCAGCCATATCTTCCTGACCATTACCGACGTACAGATCAATGCCAGCGCCAGCGCCGGAGACAGCGACGCCGGCTGGATCGATCTCACCCCGAACCTGCAGCAGAGCCCGCAACAGGTGGATATGCTCGGGCAGGCCAACAGCCAGTGCTTCCTGGCGACGCTGGGCGCGGCGATGGCTCTTCAACCTGGCAGCTATCAGCAAATTCGCGTGATCCTCGCGAGTAATGGAACGTCGGTCCAAGGCAATCAATGCGGGAGCAGTGCAAACTGCGTCATGCTCAGCAGCGCGCCGACTACACCGCAACCGCTGTTGCTCTCCAGCGAGTCGAAAACCGGACTGAAGATTCCATCCGGACAAATTGCCGGCGGGCAATTCGTGATCGCAGCAGGAGAAACCAAAGATCTGGACATCGACTTCGACGCGTGCGCTTCGATAGTGACCGAAGGCAACGGGAAATTCCGGCTTAAGCCGGTGCTGCACGCCGGCGAAGTAAGCCTGACGTCATCCTCGATTAACGGCAAGATTGTGGATAGCGTAAGCGGACAACCCATCGCCGGCGGCAGCACGGTGGTAGCGCTGGAGCAGAAGGACAGTTCCGGCGTCGATCGAGTGATCATGGAAACCGTCACGGATGCGAGCGGTTCGTTTGTTTTCTGCCCGGTCGCCAGCGGCACCTATGACGTGGTGGTCGTCGCGGTCAGCGGAACGCAGGTCGCTTACGGAAGCACGGTGATCACTGGAGTGCAACCCGGCAATGCGTTGGGGACCGTGCCCCTCGTGGCGCAAGCGGGAGGGAACACGGCCGCCGCATCGATTACCGGACAAATCACCACCAGCACCGGCAGTGCGGCGACGGCTGCCGATGTTTCACTCTCCACGCTGCAGCCGATCACAGAAAGCGGAGCGACCGTTCTGGTCACGATTCCTCTGGCGGCCCAGTCGGCGGTCACGGTAAGCCTGACGACGGCAGCGGCTGCGAGTTGTCCCGCGAACACAGATTGCGTCAGCTACACGCTCTCAGTAGCGGCGGCCAATCCGAGCGTCGGGACGTTCAGCACGAGCGGAACTCAGCAGCCCGCGGCCCCGGCGAGCGGCCCTGTCGCCTATACCGTGGATGCAATGGCCTTTGTGCCGGGCGGAGCGGGCGTGGCCGATTGCACTCCCTCGGAGATGCAGACCAGTTCGACCAGCAGCAACGCCAACTTGACGGTCACGGCTGGGGCCAGCGTGACCGCGGCGACACTGGCGTTTACTGGTTGTCAGTAAGTTCAGAAGATGTCTGCGAGGAAAACACTGCCGGCTCGGTCAGTCGACCGATCGCGGCAGTTTCAGCCAGGCCAGAGCAAAGAGCAACAGCCCTATCGCCAGAAACGAAATCGGTACAACGAAGAAATAACGTAGAGAAACTGCGGTCATCGCGGCCAACCAGATGGTGTTGATCATAGCCACGCGTTTCAGCAGTCCTGCGCGTTCGCGGGCGAGGGCTAGATCGAGCACTCCCATCACGAGCGCGGCTAGCATGAATGAAATGCTGAAACCACGCAGGAAGTTGCCCATGCTGCGCATCGAGCCCATCACGTTGAACTTGTATTGAGCCATCAGTTCCAACAACTGCCTCTCGGTGTCATTCGCCGGAACCTGCTTTCCCAACAGCGATAGCGAGTGAATTAAACCCAGCAGCAACAACCAAACCGCGCCCGCCGTGAACAGGCGCCGTCCCCATTTGTCGGTCATATCCTGACTTTCATGATTGCATTCGAGTAGCGTGAAGTTATAACACAACCGCTTAGCGGTATAAGCAGGCTGCGCGCGCTAGAACCCACCCTTCTCCAACATTCCCGCCGTTACCAGTTTCTTTTCAAGGTGCCTCTGCAGGATTTGGATCAGGAATTTGCGCAGGTCGGCGGCTTGCGCCTTCGGCCAGGGCATGCCTGCGAAACTCTCGACTGGAGCGCGAAACATTTGGGCGGCAAACACCCGCGATTCGGCGGAAATCTCGGACGACGCCAGGCGCTTGTCGTCGGGGCACATCAAGCCGTCGGCAAGCGCGTGATAGTAAGCGCGGCTCCCGTTCAGGCTGCGACCGCAAACGGTGCACTCGGTCAACTCGGGTAGAAATCCCACCAGGCGCGTCAGCCACAATTCGAAATACGTGACGGGCATCCAGACCTCAGGTCCGGTAAGGACATGCAGCACCGAAAGGGTCAGGCGGAAGATAGCGTCGTTGGCCTCCCGGTCAGGGAGCAGTTCGTCGAGCAATTCGGCGATGTGGCCGAGGGCCACGGCGCGCGCGTAACTGACCTCTGAGGCCATGGGAGATTCCAGCACCTCGCAGGAATCGAGCCGCGCCAACTCCTGGCGCTCGCGGACATCGTAAAAGGCTCGCACATAAGTCAGCGGCTCGAGCGCTCCGCCGAAGCGGCGCTTCGACTTTTTGGCCGAGCGCGCCACGCCGCGGACTTTGCCCTCCGCGCGGGTGAAAAATGTGACCAGCAGATCGGCCTCGCGCAGGGGATAGCTGCGCAACACGATCGCTTCCGACTCTCTGAGGGCCATGGCAGTTCCGAGTTCGAGTATGAAGACTGATTCTAGAGGACGCGGCTTTTTGGCGTCAGATATCAGCCATCAGCAGGAATCCCCACCCTTCGGCAAGCTCAGGGCAGGCTTTCTCGCAAAGAACGCGAGAAATGGGGCACCCTGTCTTGCTCATCCCCCGGCCCAACTGCCTTTCGATATACTTTCAGGATCGTGAAAAGAATTGTTTCCGCTGCTCTCGTAATCGTCGTGGTCGCCGCCCTGGGCTTTGCCGAAGAGACATCCTTTCGCCGGGTTCACGTGCCCAACCTCAAGGGGAAACAGATCAAGGCAGTCTTGATCTTTAGTGATCGCGACAAGGCGATCGAAGTGCATCCCGCAAAGGGCGCAGCGCTAACGATTCCCTACGGCCACATCGATAAGTGCGATTACGAATTCACGCTTGGCGTTATGGGAGACAAGAGCCACTGGCTGAAGATCGAGTATCACGATCAGGACGCGCCCAAAGAGTTCGTGCTGCTGATGGACGGGCGCGAATATCTGCGCATTCTGGATGCACTGAAGTCGCACACCGGGATTGAGGCACAAGTTCTCGGTAACGCCAATAAGCGGTAGGGCTGTGCGGGCTGGTTTCGATTGGGTCTCCGCTGCGTGGGAGGGACGCCGGCGCTACTCAGAAATAGAAAAGCGCGCGCCCGTAAGGACGCGCGCCTCGGATCCTGTTCCAAGCCAAGAGCGGATAGCTCCCTCTCACCGCCCGAAGTACTTGGCGTTGCGCTCAGTAAAGGCGTTCCACTTTTCCGGCAGATCATCGAGCGCGAAGATGGCCGATACCGGGCACACCGGAACGCAGGCGCCGCAGTCGATGCACTCCACCGGGTCAATATAGAGCAATTCTTCGGTCGCGTAGGCGGGCTCGTCTTTCTTGGGATGAATGCAATCCACCGGGCACGCATCCACACATGCAGTGTCTTTGGTGCCGATGCACGGCTCAGCAATCACGTAAGTCATAAGGGTGTCGGTCTCCTGAGAGTCTTTACTTATTTTACTACCGCGACGGTTTTGTGACCGGACATTCTAGCAAGAATGCGGGAGGATGGTACAGATTTTCGTCGCTGCTCGGGGCCGGAAGACCCGACCGACCTGATTCTTAGAGCAAGAAAAACGGCTGGCAGCGATATGCTGCCAGCCGCGGTCGATCTTTCTGAGGAGAGCCTCAGAGCAACCCTCGTTTACCGGTGTCCGCCGCCGTGCCCGCCACCACCGTGGGATCCACCACCGCCGTGGAAGCCGCCTCCTCCACCGTGGGATCCGCCACCGCCGTGGAAGCCGCCTCCTCCACCGTGGAATCCACCACCACCACGAACCCCGCCGCCACCGTGGAATCCGCCGCCACCGCGAACCGCGCCGCCGCGGAATCCACCCCCGGCAAAGCCGCGCCCGCCGAAGCCGCCGCGCCCGCCAACGAAGCCTCTACCACCCGCAAAGCCTCGTCCCCAATATCCACCCCGACCCCAATATCCGCCGCGACCCCAATATCCACCGTGACCCCAGCCCCACCACGGGCCGGCGCCAATGAATACTCCGCCTACAAACCACTGCGGACCGTAAAAGCCGTAAGGTGCGCAGGCGTACGGGTAATAGGAGTAGTAACCATACGCGCACACCGGAGGCGCTGCTGCATAACCGTAGTTCTGGTCATAGTTGCGATCAGCATAGTCTCGATCGGCATAATCCCGGTCGGAATAGCCTTGATTAGGCTGAGCCTGCCCCTGATTGGGCGGGCCTTGATACTGCGGGTCTTGATACTGCGGGTCTTGATTTTGCGGACCCTGATATTGCGGACCCTGATTGCCCTGGTCCTGGTAGCCGGGATCGTTTCCGACGCTAACTCCGGCTTCAACCTGCGCCTGTGAGTATGCCAACGGCATAGCCAGCGCCGCCACTAAAGCAAGATGTTTCAGGTACTGCATAAAATGCCCCCTGTGGTCTTTGGTGGTTGTTTTTGAAGGCTCAGCCACTGACCAACTGTCTCTACGTATTTGAACGCGGCAGCCGGAGAAAAGTTGCAGCGACTGCTATGGCTCATTTCAGCCATCCTGGCTAAATTCAACCACTTACGAGGAGCCAGCGCTTGCAACAGTTTAGCGACCCCGTAGGGGGCGGGCGGTCTCTCTACGCCGTTCGCGAGCATTCTCCAACCTACGCGCACACAGCCGCAACGAAAAACGGCTGGCAGCGAATGCGCTGCCAGCCGTCGTCACCGCTTCACCCGCCAAACACCTTACCGGCGTCCGCCACCATGGGAACCGCCGCCCCCGTGAAATCCGCCACCACCATGGAAGCCGCCACCATGAAACGCGGCCGCTCCGTGAAATCCGCCGCGTGCCACAGCTCCGCCGTGGAAACCGCCGACTCGACCACGTGCTACATAGCCGTGTCCGCCATACCACGCACGACCCCAGCCCGGATGACCGTACCAGGGACGACCGTACCATCCGTTAGCATAACCCCAGCGCCCCAGCCATCCCGGACCGTGGAACCATGGGCCGGCTCCTACGAAAACGCCGCCGACAAACCAGTCAGAATCGTAGTAGCCATAAGGAGCGCAGGCGTAAGGAGCATATCCGTAATATCCATACGCGCAAACCGGCGCGCCAACTGCTACCCCGACCGGGCCGACTCCGACTCCCACGCTGACCTGCGCCTGCGAGTACGCCAGTGGAACCATCAACACTGCCAGCATCGCAACATATTTCAGGTAACGCATAATCACCTCCCGCTTCCGACCCGATCACCTCGTTCGGATCAGAAGACCCTTTCAAATCCTCTACAGAATTGAACGCTGGAGGCGCGAAAAAGTTGCGGATTACGAGGTGGCTGATTTCGGCCATCCTGGTTTAAATCAACCACTTACAGAGGATAGCCGAAGCCAAACATAGGCAAAGACTTAGCCGGTTTGCGGCTTTACCTATGGGCGAAACAGCCAGGTCTGAGCGGTGGCTTGATCGCTGTTGGGGTATCCGCCGGCCAGCAGCACCTGGCCATCGCGAAGTTTGGTTTCCGACACGTAATGCCACGCTTCATTCATCTGGCCCGGTGCAACCAGGAATTTCCCGCTCGCCGGATCGTACACTTCGACGCTCTTGCTTCCCCCTGCAATCAGCAGCTTGCCCGAAGCCAGTTGCACAGCTTCATCCGGCAGCTTGAAGCGGCTGTCGTTCATGGAGGATGCGGCGGTGAACTTCCCGGTATGTGGCTCGTAGATCTCAGCGCTGTTCAAGTTTCCGTTCCAGCCTCGCGAATCAGAGCCGCCTGCAATCAGCACTCGTCCATCCGGCAAGAGCCCGGCCGTATGCTTGCAGCGCACCACGCTCAGGCTGCCGGTCTCGGTGAAGGCTCCGCTCTTGGGATCGTAGAGTTCCGCGCTTGACTCCAAACGGCTTCCATAGCCTCCTGCGATAAGAACGCGGCCGTCGTTGAGCAGTGTTGCCGTGTGGGAAATGCGGGCATGGTGCATCGCGCCGGTGGGCTGAAAGGTAAGTGTCGACGCGTGGAAGATTTCTGCCGACGCGAGAGATTCGTTGTCGCGTACTTCTCCTCCCGCGATGAGTACATCGCCGTTGGCCAGCAATGTTGCGCTCGGCCGGCCGCGCGGGACGGTCATCTTCGCGATCGACGCGAACTTGCCATTAGCGGGGTCATAGAGTTCGGCCGAGTCTGTGCCGCCCATACCCACCCAACCTCCAGCCATCAGAACTTTCCCGGACGGCAATAGGACCGCGATGTGCCCGACGCGGCGCTCGTGCATTTCGCCGGTAGGCTGGAACTTGCCGGTGGCTGGATCGTAAAGCTCGGCAGACTTGTAGAAGTCCTGATTGCGCCGCATGCCTCCGGCGATGAGAACTTTGCCGTCAGGCAAGAGAGTCGCGCTATGGCCGGAGCGCGGCTCGAGCATGGAAGTCGCGGGAGTCAGCGAACCGGCGGCAGAAGTTGTCGAGGCGGTGGTCGCAGAAGAGCTGCTTCGGAACGCTGCGGCGGCCAGGGTGAAAGTGATAGTGATCAGAGCGACGAGAAACAGGCGGGAGCGGGTCATGGAAGTTCTCCTCGAAAGTCAGACTCCTTGGAACAACTCTCGTGAGCAAGGAATTTTCTGAGGATGCCTTGTGCACTGGAGTTAAGCGCCTACCAATTCCTTCTTCTCGCTCGGTTCGTACTCGACGATATACCCCGCCACCGCGCTGGCCGCGACCGTGTACGGCGAGGCCAGGTACATCTGTCCCGGGCCGCTGCGGCCGGGAAAGTTGCGGTTCTGGGCGCTGATTACGACCTGATCGGGGCGCGTCGAAACTCCGGGGCCGGCGTTGATGCAGGCGCCGCAGCTCGGCTCGATCACGTGCGCGCCGGACTTCTGAAAAACTTCCAGATACCCCTTGCGCAGGCAATACTCGCGGGTCTCCTGCGAGCCGAACTGAATATAGAACTTCACCGAATCGGACACATGCTTGCCGCGCTTGAGCGCGTCGGCGAGGACGGCGGCGTACATGTCCATATCCTCGTTCTTTCCGGCGGTGCAGGTGCCGCCGTAGGCAATCTCGATCGGCACTGGCGTGTTCAGGTCGCGAACATATTTGCCGTTTCCGGGATCGCCCGGCGTGGCCACCATCGGCGTAATGTCGGTGGCATCGAGTTCGATGACGTGCGCGTACTGCGCGCCGGAATCGCTGTACAGGCCCTTGATCATAGCCTCGGCCTTGGCGCGGTTCATGCCGCGGCGCTCGACGAGAAAATCCACAGCCTTCTTGTCAGGCGCGACAATGCCGGTGAAGCCGCCGATTTCCGCCGCCATGTTGGTCATGGTGGCGCGCTCGTCGACGCTCAGTTCTTCGATCGCCTCGCCCGCATACTCCATGACTTTGGCCAGCGCCTTGCCGCTGCGCACGTAGTCGAGACTCAATATCTTCAGAATATAATCTTTTGCCGTGACGTTCGGATGTTTCTTGCCGCGCACCACGATTCGCACCGACTCGGGAACTTTCACACGCACATCTTTCGTGATCCACGAATTGAACACGTCGGTCGTGCCGATGCCGAAGGCTACACAGCCGATAGCGCCGACGTGCGGCGTATGCGAGTCGGAACCGATATTCAACTGCCCCGGCAGCGCGTAGCTCTCGAGCACGATGGAGTGGCAGATGCCCTCAGAGCCTTTGCGGTCAGTGAGTTCGCCGTGCAGTTTGATTCCCTGCTTCGCGGCGAAGTCCTGCTGCTTGAGTTTGAGTTGAGTCGCCAGATCGAGCAGTCCGAGCTTCTTCTTTTCTTCGGAAATCACCTCGTCGAGAAACGTCAGGTGGTCGCGGAAGAAGAGGATGCTGGAGGGGTCGTTGACTTTCGCGTCTTTGCCGACGTAGCGTTCGAAGAAAATCGCTGCCATAGGCGTGACGTATTCGTGGCTGAAGCGGAGATCGGCGCGGGCGAAGCCGGTGTCGCCGGGCTTTACCGACGGCACGCCGACTTCACCCTTCTCATTAATCATGTGGCGCGCAAAAATCTTCTCCGCCAGCGTCATTGCTCGTGTGGCGCGGGCGCCGCCCGCGCCTTCGATCGGGGGCAAAAACACTTTCCCCTGCATCCTCGCAACATTGAAAGGAAACAGGCCGCCGTACTCGATCACCTGCCGCGTAATCTCGTCCTCGCCGGCAGTGAATTCGCTGAGCGCGATTTCTTCACCGCCGCGGATACGGTCGATCAGCGAAAAGTTGGTTGAAGTCAGCAGGCCCAGGTTCTGGCAATTCTGCTTGTAGATGCGTTCGATATTTTCCGCGATCACCACGCGGATGCCCGCACACATCTCGGCGTACGGAGATTGCTCACGGCTCGACCCTTTGCCACGCCGCTTGCCGCTGACCGCGCACACAAAACCTCCGCGCTTCACGTCGCCGCGGCCGATGGGCATACCGCTGCCGCATTTCAGTCCGAGATAAGGAATCTCGCCCAGCGTCTCGTCAAAGTAAAAGCAATAGTGCGCGGGAGTGATCTCGTCGGTCGAAATATCGTCGCGCAGCTTGGGATTGTTGGCGGGATTCGCCGTATCCCAGGGCAGGTCTTCGCCCGCGAGCTGTTTCCTGATGAGTTCGGGATCTTCAGTAAGAAAGAGGATGCGTCCGTGCAGCCGGACTTTGTCCGGGCGCTTTTCGATCTTGCGTTCGAGGAGTGAGTTGATCACGTTGACCCTGCCCGAATCAGAAATAGGGGACGGCCGGAAAGAACCTTGGCGGGTCCCTGACTATTGTAACGCCGCAGAGAATGGCCAGCCGAGACTCTCCAGAATCTGACTTGAAAACCGGCATCTTCCATGCTACCGATAAGCCAATGCGGATCATTCTTCGTCACGCTGTCGCTGAGGATTTCGAA